>ERZ894203.31-NODE-31-length-143864-cov-25.369553_pt1 | contig 143864 bp, 118 predicted proteins | sample MGYA00380286_ERZ894203 | MGnify/ENA primary metagenome ERZ894203 (study PRJEB32331, sample SAMN06328484) | human gut metagenome | biome: human gut microbiome; feature: stool | host: Homo sapiens | collected 2014-02-06 ... | reverse complement strand
ATATCGCGCCGCTACAACCAACTACCTTTGCTGCGATCAAGCCCTGGAGGATTCGAAGGGAGCTGGCCGTATGGGACTTACCCGTGTTTAGCAGTCAGAATCAAGCATACGCCCTATCCGGTTGCGGGTGCAAAGGTAGACATATTTTTTGAACATGCAATACATTTCATGAAAAAAAGCGAAGAAAAGCACAAAAACGGCCCGGAACATTCTTTATCTCCAGGCTGAAGATATGTATCTTTAGCCTGGAGATGGAGATTGGGCCTTTGCAAATTCAGGCTTCCGATGCCTCCAACCTTGCCGGAAACGCCGTTTTTTTACGAAAGAGAGCGATTTTTCATGTTTTTATATAGCAAGGAAAACTGAAAAACCGTACTTTTGTAGGCGTTATTTAATAATAAGTACATGACCACCGAACGACCGATAACATTACAAGAATACGCAATGCGTTTCGGCACCTATATGGGGCTTTTCTGGATTTTCAAGTTCATATTCTTGCCTGCGGGCTTCTCAGTCCCCATACTCCAGCTGCTGTTCTTCGTGATGACATGCTTCGTCCCCTTTCTGGGACTGATTTATACACGACGCTACAGAGAAGTCTATTGCGAAGGCTACCTGCCTTTCGGAAGAGCATTCCTGTTTTCCGTGTCAATGTATCTTTTCGCCTCCCTGCTCACCGCAGCGGCCCATTACATCTATTTCCGCTACATCGACGGGGGATACCTCATCACAGAATATACCGCGCAGCTGAATGCGCTGAAGGAAACGGCATCCGAAGAACTGAAAGCGACAATCGAACAGGTAGACGGCGCGCTGACCGTCATTTCATCGCTTTCTCCGCTGGAGATGACTTTCCAGCTTCTCTCCCAAAACTTCTTCTGCGGACTGTTCCTGTCGCTCCCGACAGCGCTGTTTGCCATGAGATATAAAAGAAAACAGAAATAGTAAGATTATGGACATATCAATCATTGTACCCCTATATAACGAGGAAGAATCCCTGCCGGAACTGTACGCATGGATTGAAAGAGTAATGAAAGCCAACAACTTCACGTATGAAGTGATTTTTGTCAACGACGGAAGCACCGATGGTTCATGGCGCATAATAGAAGACTTGAGCCGCCAGCATGGAAATGTCAAAGGCATAAAGTTCCGCCGGAACTATGGAAAGTCGCCCGCCCTGTTCTGCGGATTCGAAAGGGCTGAGGGAGATGTGGTCATCACCATGGACGCTGACCTGCAAGACAGTCCGGACGAAATTCCGGAACTTTACCGCATGATAACCAAAGACGGATACGACCTGGTTTCCGGATGGAAGCAGAAACGCTATGACCCGCTGTCGAAGACAATCCCGACCAAGCTGTTCAACGCCACGGCCAGAGCCGTATCGGGAATCCATAATCTTCATGACTTCAACTGCGGACTGAAGGCATACAGAAAAGAGGTGGTAAAAAACATAGAAGTATACGGAGAAATGCACCGCTACATTCCCTACCTGGCAAAAAACGCCGGCTTTACCCGCATCGGCGAAAAGGTGGTACACCATCAGGCACGCAAGTACGGAAAGACGAAGTTCGGGCTGAACCGCTTCGTAAACGGATACCTCGACTTGATCACCCTGTGGTTTCTGTCTACATTCGGCGTAAAGCCGATGCACATCTTCGGCTTTCTGGGATCCATCATGTTCGTGCTCGGATTTATAGCCGTCATCGTAGTAGGGGCGAACAAACTGTATGACATGTATCATGGAAATCCCTATACGCTGGTGACGGAAAACCCCTATTTCTATCTGGCGCTGACAACCATGATCATGGGAACCCAGCTCTTTTTGGCGGGATTCATCGGCGAGCTCGTGGCGCGCAACTCTCAAGAAAGAAACAACTACCAAATAGAGAAAGAAATCTAACGGCATGAAGAAACTATCAGTCATACTCTGTGTCATGATCCTGTCGGCCCTCTTCTTCCCGGCATGCGAAGTGGAAAACTGTCCGCCCAACGCACTGGCATTCGCACACTTCTCTTTTGTCGACCAGTACGGGAGGTCTGTATCATACACGGACACGCTTACCGTGATCGGACAGATTGATTCGGGCGACTCCACCATCAACGACACGCTCATCAACCGCGAAACGGAAGTGAGCGAACTGAGCGTTCCGCTCAGCTACGGAACGCAGACGCGCTTCATCCTTTCCTACAACAGACGCTCGAGGGACGTGATCACAATCAACCACCGGAACATTCCCTACTTCATGAATCTCGACTGCGGAACCATGATGTTCTACGAAGTGACAAGCGCCGAATCGACATCACGCATGCTCGACTCACTCGTCATTACCAACCCGAATATAGACAACAATGAAAAAGAAAACTTCAAAATATACTTTACGGTTACTGATACTAGCGAGTAGCTGGCTGCTTTGTCTGGCTTCGGGATGGAGCCAACAAGTGCACAAGGCTGTCCCTGCACAGAAAAAGGCGGAAGAAAAAAAAGCGGCGGAAGAGCATGTTCCTCTCTACCAGGGACTGTCGCTTGAATGGGAAATCGCCGGACTGGGAAGCTACCTGCTGGGAAGCGACATTCTCAATTCGGAAATCGCGCTGCGGGCTAACCTGAAAAACCGCTTCCTGCCTGTAGTGGAAATCGGATACGGAAAGGCGGACGCCATCAACGACGGAAACGATCTGCACTACAAGACTTCCGCGCCCTATTTCCGCATTGGAGCCGACTACAACATATTCCATAAGAAAACGCATCTGCCCGGATACATCTATGCCGGACTCCGCTACGGCATGAGTTCCTTTACATACGATGTAAGCGGACCGGACATGACGGACCCCAATTATGGCGAAGTAAACGTGGTTCCGTATGCTTACAGCGGACTGAAAAGCAACGCAAGCTGGGTTGAAGGCGTATTCGGACTGAAAGTGAAAATCTACAAAGGCTTCTGCATGGGATGGAGCGTAAGATACAAGATGCGGCTGAGCGTAAAAGGACACGAAAACTCCATACCATGGTATGTGCCCGGCTTCGGGAAAAACGCAGGAAGCAGCTTCAATCTGATGTATAACTTGATATATAACTTACCTTTTTAAACAGATATGGGTTTACTGGCTATTATCCTCCTGGCGGTCAGTCTGGCTATCGACTGCTTTACGGTATCAGTCACCAGCGGGATTATTCTCCAGCGCGTCCGCTGGAATATTTTTTTGAAAATGGGATTCTTCTTCGGACTGTTTCAGGCCATCATGCCGTTCCTTGGCTGGCTGGGTGCCAGCCGGTTCAGCCACCTCATCGAAGACTACGACCATTGGATAGCTTTCGGTCTTCTGTGCTTCCTGGGAATCCGCATGATCCGCGAACATTTCAAGAAGGAGGAAGAACGGAGCTTCAACCCGACCAGACTGAAAGTCATTCTGGCCCTGGCGGTGGCTACAAGCATCGATGCCTTGGCCGTAGGAATTTCGTTTGCCTTCACCGGCTACAATTCGCTCGGCTCTTTGACGCTTCCGCTCGCAGCAATAGGTGCCGCATCTTTCTTGCTTTCCATCATCGGATGCCTCATCGGCGTATTCTGCGGCCGACGCTTCCACTGCCGGGTGGAGATATTCGGCGGAATCGTGCTTATCGGAATCGGAACAAAAATATTGGTCGAACATCTTTTCATACAATAACCGCTCATGAATCAAAGAAATCTTAAATGGCAGCTGCCGTTTCTCGCAATACTGATAATTGGAACAGTACTCATACTCAGAAAACAGGCTCCGTATCAGACGGATGAAGGATTCGTCTTCGGAACGGTGTATAAAATCACCTACCAGTCGAAAGAGAATCTGAAGCCCGAAATCGAAGCCGAACTGAAGAAGGTAGACAACTCGCTTTCTCCGTTCAACAAGCAGTCGGTCATCACACACATCAACAACAACACCAACCTTCGGGCCGACTCGATGCTTGCCTATATATATAAGATGGCAAAGGGGATATCGGAAGAAACGCAGGGAGCGTACGACATCACCGTAGCTCCTTTGGTCAACGCCTGGGGATTCGGATTCAAGACACAGGCTTTTCCCGACTCTGCAAAGATAGACAGCATCCGCGAAATTGTGGGCTACAAGAAAATACGTCTGAATGATAACGGAACATTCGAAAAGACAGATCCCCGCATCATGCTCGATTGCAGTTCGATAGCCAAAGGATACGGAGTAGACTGCGTGGCCCGCCTGCTGGCAAGCAAAGGGATAAGAAACTTCATGGTGGAAATAGGCGGAGAGGTAGTGACCAAAGGAGAAAATCCGAAGATGGAAAAGTGGAAAATCGGCATCAACCGTCCGGTGGATGATTCGCTGGCCGTAAACCAGGAATTGCAGACCATACTTGAAATCACCGATGCAGGCATGGCAACTTCGGGCAACTACCGGAACTTCTACTACAAGGACGGCAAGAAATACGCTCATACCATCGACCCTCGCACGGGCTACCCTGTTCAGCACAACATTCTTTCATCCACGGTCATCGCCGACAATTGCGCCAAAGCGGACGCATACGCCACCGCCTTCATGGTGCTCGGTCTGGACTCGGCCAAAGTCATCTGCAACGCGCATCCGGAACTTGATGCATATTTCATCTATACGGATGATGAAGGGAAATTGCAGACTTACTCTACCGAGGGGATGAAGCGGTATATGCGCAAGTGAACAAAACACCCGGCAAACGAGTGATGGTTTGCCGGGCAATTCTACAAATTATAAGTCTTCTCCGTTGGCCCGATTGTATTCGTTATCGTAGAACATCATAATATAATATTTCCCATAAGACTTATTAATTTTAAACCATACACACTTTTTCGTACATGCCTCTACCCAACTTTGAACCCATTTACTCTTCACAAAATCATTTACCATTTCTTTTTGCACATTTTCACGTTGCTCTTCAGTCATATTAGCCAAACTATCTTCTGTATATTTCTCTTCATATTTCTTAGACATAGAGCCCAAATCTTTGACCAAAGCAGCTGTATCCATTTTACTTATCACAGGAAGTTGATAATACACCGCCTCATACTGCTTGTTATTAAGCAACATCGCAAAGCCTATTTTCTCGTCTTCCGATATAGTCTGGTCATCATTCGAGGTAGATGTATATTTCTTATTATCCTGGAATTGTCTGCAAAGCGTATTGAATCTGATTTTTATTTGTGTTTCATCTCTCATATTCTCATCAAAAACAGCAATCCTATACACTTTATCATTATTCGTAACTACAGATATTTGAACTTTTTCCCCATTAAACTCTCCTTCCAATATATCCCTATCATGCGAACTACTTACAAATCCTTTGTTCTTCAGTTTTTCTATCATTTCTGATTTGGTCCCATCCACGGGAATACCAAGAAACGTGGTTACATCTTTTTGTGCACACAAAACGAACGAACACAAACACATCACTGCTACAGACAATAATTTTTTCATAAGACTTTAAGTATTTCCGTTCTTCAGTTCCCCCAAAACCATTGTTATTTAAACCACGAAGCGTGGAACTGCAATGCTACCACATTCTGATTGGAGGTCCTAGGAAAACCTTGTACACGGATATGGTAATAGCAGCCCACGCTATAGCGTGAGAACCACTATGCTATCCTTGTGTACAATTGCGAATTTCCTAGGTTCCCAATCACAAGATAAGCATAACGCTTCTTTCTAAAATTCTATATAATAAGCAGAAAAAGAGCCGCCGCCCTAATTCTATCAACAAAAATACGAATTATCTTTTAAAAACAAAAACATTATACGTAATTCCAATCATCCCAACACGCTCCCCAAATAGAGGAAGAACATGCCGACAAGCACAAGCACCAGATCGACCGCCTTGCTCTTGAGGTTCTTTTCATGGAACACCATCGCACCGAAAAGGAACGACACCACCACGCTTCCCCGGCGCACCATCGACACGATGGAAATCATGGAACCGTCCATGCTCAGAGCGTAGAAATAAACGAAGTCGGCGGCTGAAAGAAACACCGAAATCAGAATGATGCACCAATCCCAATGGAAAGGAGTGCCCGACTTTCGGCGCGGCCACCAAAGAAACATCAGTACACCGCCCATCAAGAAAAGCTGGTAGATGTTATACCATGCCTGCACCACCATGTTGTTGAACCGTCCCATCAGGTATTTGTCGTACAGGCCGCTTACGGCTCCAAGGAGAGCGGCAAGCACCACAAACCAAATCCACTTGTTATGCTCAAAGTCGATGCCTTCCTTTTTCCCCGAACGGCTCAGCATGAAGAACGAAACGATGGCCATCAGCACGCCTATCCACTGATACACATTCAGTTGCTCGCCGAATATCAACAGGGCACCCACCAGCGTCATGACAGGACGGGTGGCATTGATAGGCCCGACGATGGTGAGCGGAAGATGCTTCATGCCGAAATAGCCGAATGTCCACGACGAAAGGACAATAAATGATTTTATGAGAATGTACTTATGCACCTCCCAGCCTGCATCGGGAACATAGAACAGAGAGCCTTCCAGCCAGCCGGGACTGAAATGAGAGAGAAGAATGAAAGGCAGAAAAATCAAGCTTGAGAAAAGCGTATTCAGTCCCAATACCGGAAGAACCGCATTGCCTGCCAGCGACTTTTTCTTGAATACATCATAAAAGCCCAGCAATGCCGCCGAGCAGAATGCCAACAATAACCACATATACCGTTTTCTTTTATCGGCGCAAAGGTACGGAAAATATAGGAAAAACGCCTGATAAAACTTGGACAAACGCAAAATCCGTCGAAAGCGCAAATGTTCCGGACACTTTCTTGGGAAAAGTTTTCTTGCTTATCTCTTTGTTTTTCCTTATCTTCGCAAAAAGCAAAAACATTTCGGTATGAGTCCCAAGTTCAGACAAGAAGATGGATATAACATTCAAAATATACTCTAATGAAGAAGAGCGAAAGCATATCCACGTTGTCAAAGCCGAATGTGAAGCAAAATTCTGGCTGGAACCGGAGATGGAACTTGCCAGCAATTATGGCTTCAACAACAAGGAGCTGAAAAAGATAACGCAATTAGCAGAAAAATATGGAGATGACTTCAAACAGCAATTTGCAGCCCACATCGGTAAGCGTCTTGATGATTAACGCACAAGGAATGATGCTTTCCGTTTTAGGACAAGATTATTTTGTGTCGTACAACCGAGTTTCCTGGCTACGCGACGCCCGCATAAGCAGCGCGCTCAACGTGCGCATAGCCGGTCCGAATGCAATCGAATGGCCTGAACTGGACATTGACCTCGAAATTGATAGTCTGAAGCATCCGGAACGATACCCATTGGCAATGAAACATTCGCCATTGGACGCAATTTGATAAAGATTTGCAGAGAAAAAGCGTCCCCACTCTCCCTGCGTCCAGATGGCATATTACCCTATAAACCTATAACAAAATGCAACGTTCGCCAGCAAGCTCCCGGCATCTCCTGTCTTTCTGCCTCAGAACGATTTCCGCCGTTTCCCTTCTTGCCTTTCTTACCGTCCAGGCTTACGCAAAGAGCCACGACAGCATTCCGGAGAGAATCATCCATTCCATCGAGTTTGATGCGAGGCCGGCATATATATTCCCCACAAATCCGTTCTTCAAAGGATTTGACGGAGAAAGAAACCCTAACAGAAACGCATTGTCGGGACATCTGAAATACGGCTTCAAATTCGGGCCGGACACCTACTTCGGCCAGCAATATCCGTACGCCGTACAAGGAATAGGCATCGGATACAACACGTTCTTCAACACCGCGGAGATAGGAAATCCGCTGGCCGTCTATGTGTTCCAGACTTCAAGGATCGTTTCGCTGGCTCCCAATCTGTCACTGGACTATGAATGGAACTTCGGAGCGTCTTTCGGCTGGAAAAAATACGATGCGCAAACCAATCCGTGGAACATAGTCGTCGGCTCAAAAATCAACGCCTACATGGCCATAAACATCCTGCTGAACTGGCAGATCAACTCCCGGACAAGCCTGAAAGCCGGAATCGGAGCCGCACACTATTCAAACGGAAACACCAACTATCCGAATTCGGGCGTAAACACGCTCAACGGAAGCATCGGCATCACCAGGTTCTTCGGACCAGCCCAAACCGACTCTCCTGCCACATGCCGGAAAACGAAAGAAAAGCCCGCTCCCCATGTCAGCTACGACCTGATTGTCTACGGATCGACGAAAAGAAAAGGAATCTATCCGGAGGGCCTGAACCCGATGCTGGTGCCGGGATCTTTCGCCGTGGCCGGAATAAACGTTAATCCCCTGTACAACTTCACCAAGTATTTCCGTGCCGGACTTTCGCTCGACATACAGTATGATGAAAGTGCAAACATCATCAACCACATCGCAAACAAATCAGTTCCTTCAGACCCCAGCGAACTGAAGTTCTACCGGCCTCCGTTCATCGAACAATTCTCGGCAGGGCTCTCTGCCAGGGCAGAATTCATCATGCCCATTTTTTCCATCAACCTCGGCATAGGCCGGAACTTCATCGGCAAAGGAAAGGATCTGGATGCGTTCTATCAGATACTTGCACTGAAAACAGACATCACGAAAAACTTCTTCCTCCATGTAGGCTACCAGCTCTATAAGTTCAAAGAGCCAAACAGCCTGATGCTTGGAGTCGGAATCCGGTTCAACGCCGACTGAAGTTACGCTCACTTCATGCTTTTAGCCGCCCGCATGATCATATCCACCGCTCCGTCAATGCCAACACGCTCCGTATTGATAACCAGATCGTAGCCGCTTATGTCGGCCCATTGCTTTCCGGTATACCGCCAATAATGGTTGGCGCGTCCGGTATTCACACGCTCGATCTTCCTTCTCGCCTCTTCATCTGAAACATGAAACTTCCCGGCTATTTGGGCAGCGGCAAAATCCGTCCCCGACATGATGAACACACGGAGCACATGAGGATTGTCACGAAGAATCCAATTGCCCAACCTGCCTATAATCACGCAAGTGCCTTTATGAGCCAGTTCGCGTATGGTACGGCTTTGGCTGACATAAATCGCATCGTCCTTAGACGGATTCATGGAAGCCGGAATGCCGCTATCTGAAAAGATCAGCTCCCAAAGCCTGCCCGTAGAAATGTTCTGTTCGTTCTTTTCCACAAACTCCGGCGTATATCCCATCTGCCGTGCGGCCTGGTCAATGATCTGACGGCTGTAGCAAGGGCATCCCAACCTGCGGGCAACCTCCTCGCCCACAGCGTTTCCTCCGCTTCCATACATGCGGGCAATGGTGATGATGCGGCTTTCTCCCCACACGCTTCCGGCAACGCTCCCGGCAGCAGGCAAGCGGCTTGCCTTCGGAATGAATATCCTGTCGAGCCACAATACATGAGGAGAGAACACACGAACCATAAAGCCGACATAAAACATGGAAACCAGCGTACCTACACCGACCATTTGCCAGTTCCATCCGCCGAAATAAATGAACATGAAAACAGTGCCGATGCAAACAAGGCCCGTGTCTGAACAGATCTTCACTTTGCCGAAATCTTTTTTCAAGCATTTAGAGATGGCGAGCGGAAGCCCCTCGCCGGCAAGCATCAGCGAATCGCAGCGCACCTCGCAGGCGATGCCGAATGCCAGTATGCTTCCTCCGGCAAGCAGTTCGACAAACCGGAGCGGATAGCCTGCCGCCGGATTCATGTCAAACGGAACCTGCAGGGGACTGGTGAGCCACATGGTCAGATCGGTATAAAAGCCGAAAAGAAAAGATACCAATAGCTGAGCATACTGCCTTTTCTCGAAGTTCCCGCGCAGAAAGAGCAGCTGAAGGAGAATAAAGAACACATGCATGAAGATGGTCAGCTGCCCCATCGTAAACCCCATGCCGGGGATAAGCGACAAGATATAGGGCGGAGCGGAAATCGGCGACGAGCCGAGGTTTGCACGGATAGATAACGAAGTCCCCAAAGCGATTACAAAAAGAATGACTACAAAACTGGCATAACGGCGCACCCATTCTGCCCTGCTTCTTCTTTTAACGTCCATTGCTGTTACAATTTAAATCCCGCGCGAAATTACAGAAAAACCGGCATTGTGAGGCATGTTTTTTCAAGGCATTAAACTAATTTAAACATGACAGAGGCGAACATCTCCGGCCTGCCCCGCCATGCGGACATCCACACCGGCCCACAAACAACAGAATGTGCCGCAGGGCTGACGCATTACTAAAGTCATTGATATTCAGAGTATCTGATATTTAGAGATATACTAAAGCCAGATAAAAAGGCTGTTTTTTTACCTATAAAATCAGTATATGCTGAATAATAAGTACTTAATAATCAATATTCTTTTTAATGCGTCAGCCCTGGAATGTGCCGCAGCCTTTACCTCTTCACTCCAGTGAAGAGATCGTATCACTCTAGTGAAGACATCGCATCACTCCAGTGAGGAAATCGTATCACTCCAGTGAAGAGGTTCGTCTGACGGCACATTTTTATGGGCAGTCCACAAACAAGTCATCCGGATAGCCTATGTCTACGAGAAACAAGGCGTTTCCCGGAGCGGATGTCCCCGCGCTGCACCTGTCTTTCTTTTCTATGATCTGGCGGAAGCCTTCCACCGAGAGCTTGCCTCTCCCCACTTCCACCAGCGTGCCCACAATGGCGCGCACCATGTTGCGCAAAAAGCGGTCGGCCTGTATCGTGAAAACCCATTCATCCTCGCCTGTCTGCTCCCAGACGGCCTGCATGATACGGCAGTTATTGGTTTTCACGTCCGTATGGAGCTTGCTGAAACTTGTGAAATCGGTATACTCCAGCAGCGTGCACGCAGCCTCGTTCATCCGCCCGAAATCCAGCCGCTGGAATATCCGCCACACATACATCCGGTTGAACGGATCTTTCCGTGTGGTGACATAATACTTATAAGTGCGGTAGGTGGCATCGAAGCGGGCATGCGCATCCTGGCGGACACGGCGCACCTTATATACGGAGATGTCGGGCGGAAGGATTCTGTTCAGCTTGTCAGCCATCAGATCCGGATCAGCCATCCGTTCCAAATCGAAATGCGCCACCATCAGACGTGCATGCACGCCGGCATCCGTACGTCCGGCTCCCGTAACTCCTATCGCATCGTCACGCAAGAAAGTGACCAAAGCCTTGACAAGCGTTTCCTGCACGCTCACACCGTTAGGCTGCATCTGCCAGCCATGGTAGTTCGTGCCGTCGTATGCCAAATAAATGAAATACCTGAACATAGCCTGCGGGGGTTAGCGTGCGGTAATATGGAAACATCCCTGGCGAAGTTCATACTTCACATAGCACCGGTCGGCCTTGCGCAGGTCGCGCAGCACCTCCGAAAGCACCAGCTTCAGCGTATCCGCACTGACATCCTGCATCGGGCGTCCGTCGGGATCCTCCACCTTCTCAAAACGCTTCCAGCTGATGTCGAACGTCGTTCCATAGAAATGGCACGACTTCAGCGAAGCATTCATGTTTGTACGCCGCAGGCGCTTCACGTCATCCTTCGTGCGTGTCACCGAGGTCACGATCACACGGTTCGGATTCAGTCCCTTGTTCTCCAGCGAGTCAAGAAAGTTCGCCCCGATCGTATCCAGCAACGCACTGGCCTGCGGAATCAGGAACGGAATGGAATGGGTAAGCGAGTCCATGCCATACAGCTCGCAAGGCGCGATTTCAACCAACCGGCCTTCCATCTCGGCCGCACTCTCACGGCTTTCCATCGGACGGATGCCGATTTTCTTCGCCGTAGCCAACTGTACATCGTTCAGGTCGCCGAACGAACGCTTGTAGCTGATTACGCCACGGATATTGTGCGGGTTGTTCATTTTCATCGACATGTCTTTTTTCTCTTCTCCGCATCCGGCCACAATCATGGCGGAAAACAACGCGAGCGCAACGCACGAATGCAATAGTTTCTTCATATTCTCTGTCTTCTTTTTAGCAGACGCAAAGATACGCAAAATTCGCAAACCTCTATCCCGTTATTACTTTTGATTATACCCCATAAAAAAATGTGAATAGGACAATTCATGGAAAAGGCCTACCTTTGCAGGCGGAAAAAACAACTTAAAACCGATTATCGATATGTTTGAAAAAGGAAACAGAGCCAACACGCTGCACGGCATTCTGCTGATCGCCCTCTTTTCGTTTGCGGCATTCTACATCGCCGAAATACCGTTCGTAAAAAGCCTCTCATTCAGTCCGCTGATTGTAGGCATCATTCTGGGCATGCTGTATGCCAACAGCTTGCGCAACAAGCTGCCCGAAACCTGGGTTCCCGGCATCAAGTTCTGCACGAAGCAGATCCTGCGCGCAGGCATCGTGCTCTACGGATTCCGCCTCACGCTGACCCAAGTGGCCGCCGTGGGACTTCCTGCGGTTATCATCGACACAATCATCGTGGCAGGGACTATCTTTTTAGGAATATGGCTGGGAAAATTGCTGAAAATGGACAAGGACACTTCACTGATGACTTCTACCGGAAGTGCCATCTGCGGTGCGGCCGCCGTGCTTGGAGCCGAGCCTGTAGTGAAATGCGAAGGACACAAGACGGCCATTGCCGTATCTACGGTCGTGATTTTCGGAACCATCTCCATGTTCCTCTACCCGATCATGTACCGCACGGGAATCCTCGACGGACTGACTGACACAGGGGTTGCAATCTATACCGGAAGCACCCTGCACGAAGTCGCTCATGTGGCCGGAGCCGGGAACGCAATGGATCCTACCGATACGCTTGGCATAGCCGGAACGGCCACCATCACAAAGATGATCCGTGTGATGATGCTGGCTCCCGTACTCGTAATCATGAGCTTTGCACTGGCCGGACGCAAAAAGGCTTCACCCGAGGGAAAGGCCGAAAAAAGCAAGATCACCATACCCTGGTTCGCTTTCGGATTCATCGGGATAATCTGCCTGAACTCGCTGCTGCAATATGCGCTGGGAGTGGAGAGCGTGAAAGAGATTCCGCTGAACGGTGCCATCGAATACATCGACACCTTCATGCTGACCATGGCAATGACCGCACTCGGAACAGACACCAGCATCGAGAAGTTCAAGCAAGCCGGAGCACGCCCCTTCGTCCTGGCCGGACTGCTTTATGTATGGCTGGTGGGAGGAGGCTATCTGCTTACCAAATACCTCGTGCCAATGATCGGATAAAAAACATGAAAACGCGAAGGTACGGAGCCGAGCCTCAATGCAATCTTCAGCATCCGCTCTCTCTGCCTTCGCGCAGCTTCTGCCAAGATCAATCTTCCTTTATTTCCTCTATCGGCGTAACGTCCTGAATCTTAGCCTCCTTTTTATGGAAACGGATAAGGCGCACAACGTCTGTCAGCGAATAAACGATAAACGATATGCCCAGCATGATGAAAGGAACCATGGCCGCCTCAAACGGATTGAACAGGACAACCAGACCGGATGCCACAATCAGCACTGGCATGAAATACATCACCAAAGGAACTGCAAAATACCGTCTGGCAACCAAAAGCCCTGACAACTGGTTCAGCCCTCCCAGCAGAAGCAGCACACCCAGCACATACATCAGGATAGTCACAAAAAAGGCCGGCGTCAGAATAAGCCATAACCCGAGAAAGGCACTGCCCAGCGCAACCACAGGAAATATCACTCGCACATTCTCCTGCCTCATCTTCCGCCGTACATAAAAATAGGAAAAGATCCCGAACAGCCCGGGAATAAGAAACAGCGCGCCAATCGTTATCACCAGATAAGTAACGGCCACATCGGGCCACGCCACAAGCAGCACACCGATTACCAGCGCACACAAAGAACTGATGATGCCATAATTTAATGAATTCATACAAAACGGGGTTTAAAATACAGTCACGAATATAAGAAAGAAGTACGATATAACAAACAGAAACAGCATAAAATCCCAAATCCGGCAACCGATCATACCTACTCTTTAGTATTTAATATCTTTTTTTACCTATATATAGGTATTGTCCGCTTTTCTGCATCCCCATAACTTTGCTTCCGTTAAAAACAACAAAAAGCAAAGAAGAAAAATGAAAGGAAAAGTATTTTTATTCTCCCTCATTCTTGCAGCATGTTATGCACATGCGTTCGCAGCAGGCGAATCAGCAAACAACCATTCAGACGCAGCAGATGAAAAGCAGGAACAGCCTGCCAAAAAGAAATCACGCTTCACAATCGGAGGCTACGGCGAAGCGGCATACAGCCGCAACTTCTTCAGTGACAACTACCTGAGATACACAGATGCCGAAAAGTACAGAAACAGCAACAGCAAGCACGGACGGTTTGACCTGCCGCATGTTGTGCTCTTCTTCGGATACGATTTCGGCAAAGGATGGACTATGGGCACTGAAATCGAATTCGAGCATGGAGGCACCGAAAGTGCCGTCGAGATTGAAGACGAAGAAGGAGGCGAATATGAAAGCGAAATCGAACGAGGCGGAGAGGTTGCCCTCGAACAGTTCTGGATCCAGAAATCCTTCTGCCGGCAGTTCAACATCAAAATCGGACACATGATCGTTCCTGTAGGCGGAACAAACATGCACCACACTCCTACAGAGTTTTTCGGGGTTTACCGGCCCGCCGGAGAAAACACGATTCTGCCTTGTACATGGCACGAAACAGGCGTCAGCATCTGGGGGCAGGCAGGCGACTGGAGATATGAAGCCATGCTGATGCCTGGACTTGACTCCGACCGCTTCGGCCGTGAGAACTGGATCAAAGACGGAGCGGCCAGCCCTTACGAATTCAAGATAGGCAATTCCATAGCGGGGGCTTTCCGCATCGACAATTTCTCCGTCCCCGGACTGCGCCTTTCATTAAGCGGATATGTGGGCAATTCTTTCAATAACCACCTGACCGAACCGAAAGCTGGATATAAAGACATCAAAGGAACAGTGGGAATCGGAGCTTTCGACTTCCACTACAATGCGCACAACTGGGTTGTCAGAGGAAACTTCGACTACGGGCACCTCTCTGATGCCGATGCCATCACAGCCGTCAACAAGAAATACCGCGACGACGCTCCGTCGCCCAAACAAAACGTAGCTTCTGACGCTATCGCCGGAGGCATTGAAGCCGGATACGACATATTCTCCCAAATCAGCAAGATGCGCCAAAAAGAACAAAAGTTTTATGTATTTGCACGCTACGACTACTACGATTCCATGCACAAGATGGCAGGAAACGTATTGAAATATGACTGGTGCAGCCGCCACCGCATCGCTGCCGGCATAAACTACTATCCGATGAAGGAGATTGTCATCAAGGGGGAATACGCTATCGGGGTCCTGAAAAAGCAATACAACAACGAACCTGCTCTCTCGTTCGGCATTGCTTACGCAGGACTTTTCAATCTATAAAATGAATGATCAGATACAGATAACAAAAAAACAGAACGAAAATGAAAATGAAAAATGTATTGATGGCATCTGCGTACATGGTACTGGGTGCATCTTTCATGACAGGCTTTTCTGCCTGCAGTGACAACGAAAACACTCCGGAACCTGAAGAATTGAGCCAACAGGAACAGGCGCTGAAAGCAGTCATTGAAGACTATGTGAACAAGTCGGTCGTCCCTACATACAAAGGACTGGCTGACGCTGCAATCGAGCTGGCCGACGCATGCCGCGCCATGTGCAACGCAGGCCCTTCAAACCTGACGGAGGACATGGTAAAGCAAGCCGGAGAGAAATGGATTACTGCCCGCCGTTACTGGGAGCTAAGTGAAGCATGGCTGTACGGAGCTGCCGCCGACTACAATATTGATCCGCATATCGATACCTGGCCGCTGGACAAGACAGCGATGGAGAACATGCTGAACAATGAAAGCCAGATGGCACAGATGAAAGACGAAGAAAGCGCCGCCACCTATGTGAGCAACAGCCTGGGACAAGGCTTGCTGGGATTTCACGCCATCGAATACATGCTGTTTGAGCCGGCAAACGCAACAACCAACCAGACCAGTCCGCGCCCGGCAGGCAAATTCACTGCAAACGAGCTTTATTATATGGCCGCTGTAGCCGATGACTTGCGCAACCAGTGTGTACGCCTGGAGATTTCATGGGCAGACGAAGGCACATACAGCGAATCTTCTGAAAAATGGACTTATCTGGCAGACGCAGAACTGGAACCGACTTTCTATTACGGCGAATCGATGAAAAACGCCGGACAGGGCGGAAGCAAATACAAATCATATGCAGAAGCTGTGCAGGAGCTGCTGGTAGGCGCCCAAGACATTGCTGACGAAGTGGGAGGACAAAAAATTGGCAACCCGATCGGCAACGGTGTGGAAAACGATGCCAACTACATCGAATCTCCGTATGCACTGAACTCAATCACCGACTTCATCGACAACCTGAAGAGTGTCCGCACCGCCTATATGGGGTATCAAACGGAAAATGGAGTGACAGAAAACTACATCCAGCCGGTCGAACACTCGTTAAGCGACTACATCAAAACCGTCGACCCGGAACTGGACACGAAAGTCATCAATACCATCGAGGGAGCCATCGAAGCCATCGGAAACATGAAAGAGCCGTTTGCATCCACAGCCCGTGATCCGCAATACGAACAAGTGAATCTGGCCGCACAAAAAGCCTGCCAGGATGTAAACGATATTTTGGATGAAGTGATGAACGCTATCCAGAACAATTGATACCGAAGCGTCCATGCATTGGTCGTCCTGTGTGCAGCACAACAAGATGCGTGCAGCCCTCCATTCGACTGTTATCAGACCGGCACACGATTTTCCCGGCTGCACGCAGCACGGCGCACCGTTTGCAAAGTCATCTCAAAGCAAAAGCTTTGAGATGACATACCCATCTTTTATAACTGACTCAATGTTGTTTTATGAAAAAAATTTATTTGCTCAGTACACTATTACTCACAGGATTAACAGCCTGCAGTGATGAAAATCCGGCTACTGATCCGGAAAACAATCAGGAAAACCAGGAACTGCCGGAATGGTATTACACCGGCGGCGAACTGGGAACCGCGTTCATTTCAACATCCGCCGCATACGAACAGCCGACACCGGCGGTAGAAAATGCAGACATGACCCTGTCATTCAAGCGAGGCGAACAGCTTTTTGAAAAAGTGTTTGTCAGCAACCCCGACGGTGTACGCGGCGGTTTAGGCCCGACTTACGTACGAAGCTCATGCATGCATTGCCATCCGGGATACGGACATGGCAAAAGCCAGCCCGACGGTCCGTTCCAAACAAACGACATGGGCAATGGCTATCTGCTGGTTGTATACAATCCTTCAACCAATGCATATGTCAACTGGCTTGCAGGAATGCCTCAAGGACACGCGACTGTTCCGTTCAAAGCTCCCCTCGATGAATCAAAAGTCATATTGACATGGCATGAATATACTGACGCATACGGAAACAAGTTTCCCGACGGAGAAACTTACAGTCTGAGATATCCGGAAGTGACACTGCCTAAAGACGCTGTTTACGCTTACAATGAAGGTGTTCTGTCGGATGCCGACATGGGAAGCTATGAAGTGCGTCTGGAATCGACCATCGGCATTTACGGAACAGGGCTGCTCGATGCCATCAGCGACGAGGATCTGAAAGCGGAATATGCAAAGCAGGAAAAAGACGGTTATCTGAAGAACGGCATCAATCCCGCTTTCTTTCAGAACGGCGAATGGACAAACCAATATACAAGCAAGGAAGCCACATCCGACGGAAAGAAGTATCCGTACCGTTTCACGTATGCACTAAGCCGCGGACCATTGCAGGATGCGGCCGGAGCAAATGCTTTCTGGAACATTACAAACGTTACACGAAACGACCGGAAATATCACTATAAGGATGCTGGCGGATACTATGCAAAGGCTGCCGCACAAGATCCGGACGTACAGGCTGGATTTGCCGATTACATTGCGCAGGTTGATCCGGAAAAGAAACACAGCGACTGGCACACAGCCGACATGGAACAAAACATCCTCAATTACCTGAACGCTACCAACCTTGAAGCTGAGATATCAGACCAAAGCTACATCGATCTGATGGTATGGCACAGAGGGCTGGCGGTACCGGCCGCACGCAATATAGACGATGAAGAAGTGCTGAGAGGAAAAGAACTCTTCGAACAAATCGGCTGCGCTTATTGCCACAAGCCAAGCTGGACAACCGGAAACGACGAGATACGCGATCCGGCAGGCTTCTTTACCGGATCAACAGCCAACGAACTGCCGCGTTATCCGAATCAGAAAATATGGCCTTACTCAGACATGATCCAGCACAAACTGCATATGCAGAATGACATCCGCACAGGCTGGTGCCGCACGACTCCGCTTTGGGGGCGCGGACTACACCAGAGATGTACGGGAGCCGAGTATGCAGACCGTCTTCACGACTGCCGCGCACGTACCACGACCGAAGCGATCATGTGGCACGGAACCAGCAAGGAAAGCGATGCCTATGAAACGACAGAAAAATTCCGCCAGCTTTCCAAAGAAGACCGTGACGCAATCGTAAAGTTCATCGATTCCATCTAACCCCTATAACAAGGATGCGCCGTTATATGCCCAGATGCAAACGGGCTCGCAAATGATTCCGCTCAGCACAGGCACTCTGCCGCATCCTGCCGTTTCCCAAACGTCCCGTGGCTTTTATCCGCAACCGAGCGACGGGACGTTTTTCGGGAATAAACGCCAACAACAGACTTACAATGAGAATTATCAAACACCTCTGTTTCGGAACGGCCGGAGCACTAATCATCTTAATGATAGCCGCCACAGTTCTGGAAAAAACGGGAGGCACTTCTCCCGGATCGTCTTCCATTTACAGTTCACCATTATTCATCGCCGCATGGGGCACGGCAGCAGTTGCATCCGCCATTTATATCTTCAAGCGGAAATTGCAGAAAAGTCCGTTCTCTCTCCTGCTCCATCTTGCATTCCTCGTCATTCTGGTAGGAGCCTTTGCCACTTACCTGAACGGCAGGCAGGGAAGCATCCATCTGCGTGTCGGCGACCGGCCTTCGGCTTCGTTTGCCGCGTCCCATAAGGAAGAAAACTTCCCTTTCCAGATCCAACTGACTGATTTCTACATCGACTATTACGAAGGAAGTGCCGCTCCAATGGATTTTACAAGCCGTATCCGCATTACAGACAACGGAAACGCCATCGAAGCAGACATTTCCATGAACAACATCTTTTCTTACCGTCACTACCGCTTTTACCAGTCCTCTTACGACAAGGACATGAAAGGAAGCACCCTTGCCGTATCTTATGATCCATGGGGAATCGCCATTACATATGCCGGATATCTTCTGCTTCTGGTTTCCATCTGCGGATTCTTCTTCCAAAGACACAGTGCCTTCCGCCGACTGCTGCGCCATCCGGTTTTGCGAAAAGCATCAACGGCCGTATGCTTGCTGCTTTGCCCGTCACTCACAGCATTTGCTGCGGAACAACCGAAGCACCTGTCTAAGGAATCGGCATCAAGCATAAATGGCATTTATCTTTATCACCAAGACAGGATCTGCCCGCTGCAAACATTAGCGAAAGATTTCACTCTCAAGATATACGGAAAATCCAACTATAAAGGACTGAACGGAGAACAGGTGCTTACCGGGTGGTTCTTTTTCTACGACGACTGGAAAACGGAGCCAATCATCCGCATCAAAAGCAAAGCCGTGCAGCGAATGCTGGGCATCAAAGGGCAATACGCCTGTCTGAACGATTTCTTCGGAGCGGAAGGATACAAACTAAAAGACAGCGGGCTGGAACAAGATACAAAATACAAGCGGGAAATAAACGAAGCCAACGAAAAATTCAATCTGATCAGCATGGTGGCGACAGGAAGCATGCTGAGGATATTTCCCTGCCGGGAAAACGGAAAGATACGCTGGTTCTCCCCTGTGGACCGGCTTCCTGACGACTTGCCGGCAGACCAATGGCTCTTTATCCGGAAAAGCCTGGGACTTCTGAGCGAGCAGGTGATGAGAAACGACGAAGCGTCGATTAGGGAAATCGCCGGCAAAATCAGAAAATACCAGCAGAAAACAGCAGGCGGAACGCTTCCATCCGACAGGCAGATTGAAGCAGAAAAGCTCTACAACAGCCTGAACTACACCAAGATTCCTGCCTTCTGCTGCCTGGCAATCGGCCTTTTCGCATTCATCCATAACTGCCGGAAGCTGGTAAGGAACCAGACCCTGAAAAGCAAAACCGAAAAACGGATATCCATGATCCAGTCTGCACTGCTCGGCCTTCTGCTTGTCTTTCTTGCGATACTGATCGGACTGCGCAGCTATATCAGCGGACACATTCCTGTTTCAAACGGATTTGAAACGATGCAGGCTATGGCGGCATGCGCTTCATTGATTTCCCTGCTCTTCAGGAAGAGATTTGAGATGTCCATTGCCTTCGGCTTCATCATCTGCGGATTCGCCCTGCTTGTTTCCATGCTTGGAGAGTCAAATCCTCCCATCACTCCGCTGATGCCGGTACTTGCATCACCGCTGCTCAGCATCCATGTGCTGACCATCATGATTTCGTATGCGCTACTGGCTTTTCTCATGCTAAACGGTACGGCAGCCCTGATCATCCGATATGCAGGAAAGACACAGAATGAAGCGGTCGAACGACTCTACATCATAAACCGGATCTTGCTGTATCCCGCGATTTTTCTGCTCGCTTCAGGAATCTTCATCGGCGCAGTCTGGGCAAATGTTTCATGGGGACGCTACTGGGGATGGGATCCCAAAGAAACTTGGGCACTAATCACACTGATGATTTACTCTGCCGCATTCCATACAGACTCGCTGCCCAAATTCAAAAGGCCGATGTTCTTTCACTGGTTCTGCATCATCGCGTTCCTTTCAGTGCTGATAACATATTTCGGCGTCAATTTCTTCATGGCCGGACTTCACAGCTACGCATAAAAGAACGGGGTGGCAAGAAGCCTGCGCCCTTGCCACCCCGCTGCTGACATGACTATTCCATTATATCAAGAATCCCAGCAGAATACCGGCTGCAACAGCCGATCCGATCACTCCGGCCACATTCGGTCCCATGGCATGCATCAACAAATAATTTGTAGGATCATACTCAGCTCCTACAATCTGCGAAATACGTGCCGAATCCGGTACGGCAGACACACCGGCATTTCCAATCAGCGGATTGATCTTGTCGTCTTTCTTCAACACCAGATTGAAAATCTTGACAAAAAGAACACCCGAAGCTGTAGCCACAATGAATGAGAACGCTCCCAAAGCAAAAATCTTAAGCGAGTTCCATGTAAGGAATTCCGAAGCCTGAGTAGAAGCTCCCACCGTTAATCCGAGCAACATGGTAATCGTATCAATCAGCGGACCACGAGCTGTTTCTGCCAGGCGGCGTGTCACACCACTTTCTTTCAGAAGGTTGCCGAAGAAGAGCATTCCCAGCAACGGAAGTCCGGAAGGCACCAGAAAACAAGTCAGAAGCAGACCGATAATCGGAAACATCACCTTTTCCGTATGAGATACGGCACGCGGAGTCTTCATGCGGATCAGCCGTTCTTTCTTCGTCGTGAGCAAACGCATCACCGGCGGCTGGATCACCGGAACCAACGCCATGTAGGAATAAGCTGAAACGGCAATGGCTCCCATCAGATTCGGTGCCAGCTTGGAAGAAAGGAAAATGGCCGTCGGACCGTCGGCACCGCCGATAATGCCGATAGAAGCAGCCTGCATGGGATCAAACCCAAGCCACAAGGCAGCAATATACGCGCCGAAGATACCGAACTGAGCGGCAGCGCCGATCAGCATCAGCTTCGGATTGGAAATCAAGGCTGAAAAGTCGGTCATGGCACCGATACCGAGAAATATCAGCGGCGGATACCATCCCGAAGTAACCCCTTGGTACAAGATGTTCAACACTGATCCCTCTTCATAAATGCCCACCTGGAGGCCGGCATCCATGTTGAAAGGAATATTGCCAACCAGAATACCGAACCCGATCGGAATCAGCAACATCGGTTCAAATTCTTTTGCTACGGCAAGATATATAAAGAATATGCCGACCAGAATCATCACCACATGTCCTGCCGTAGCATTATAGAACCCCGTATAGGTCCAAAAGTCGGCAAGGTTGTTCTGAAGAAAATTAAGAAAATCGCCCATAACTACTCGATGATTACAAGATCAGTACCTTCAAGAATTGACTCTCCTTTGCTCACCTTGACGGCTGTCACTTTTCCGTCACGGTCTGCCTTGATGTCATTTTCCATTTTCATGGCTTCAAGCACAACCAAAGTCTGTCCGCGCTTCACTACATCTCCTTCCTTCACTTTAATTTCGAGTATCACACCGGGCAGCGGTGACTTGACTCCGGATTTTCCGCCGATAGGAGCCGGACGGCTGATGGCGGGAGGAGGAGCTGCCGGCGACGTAGAAGCGGTGCGCAGCACAGGTTTTATCTTAGGGCTTTTCTTCTTTTCAAGCTCCACCACATAGGCTGTGCCGTTCACTTCCACGCGCACGTGGTTTTCCTCAACATCTCCCACAGCCACTTTATAAAGATTTCCGTTGATTTTATATCTATATTCTTTCATGTCTTTCTATTATTAAAGGTTATTTTCTATGAGGGGTTTCACGCAAGGTATAAATCTTCGAGCTCCACGGAGAATAGCTTCTCTTCACACGGCTGATGGTCAGGATCGTTTCTTCCACGTCATGATCGGCTCCCTGAGCCTCGTGCAATGCCATTGTAATAGCTGCTATCACTTCGCCCGGAGCCTCTCCGAAGCCCCGTTCTTTCGCTTCCGTCTTGTCGGTTACGTTGTGAACTTTCATCGCATTCTGCTTGCGGAGCTTGACAGCCAGCTTGCCGACAAAGCGGAAACAGATGTAAAGCAGGATCAATCCCACGAACACCACGCACATTGCAGTAACAGTCATGCCGACCCCTACCGGATCGTGCTGCTCGAAATTCTCCATCTTCGGATTGCTTTCAATGGTCTGGTTGTTGGTGCTCGGAGTGACATACTTTTCTTCACTGTCATCCTTCACTTCCCATGTGGCAGAACCGTCCGTAACACGCGCATACGACTGGTTAGGCTTCAGCAGTCCTCCGGGAACGACCACCTCGTCCATCAGGTTCCGTCCGGAATCATACAATCCGATCCAATTGTCGGATGTCTTGCTCAACACAAAATTTGTATGGAACGTTCCCCTGCGCGGCGCTCCATCAGCCCAGAACAACAGGTGCTGACGGGGCGGCATTTTGGTCAGCACATCCCCCTTCGGTATGAAATAAGTGACGGTATCCCCCGGCTCGGAGCTCACCTTTATCAGGCAGCCTGCCAGATTTTCCGTCTTGAATGCCTTGTTGAATATTTCAATCCAACCGCTGTGAACGCCATAATCATCCTGAAAATTGCTCACATTGTCGGTAAGCACCTCATTGATGACCAGCTTGCTTTCGGTCTTGCTTCCCGTACACGACACCAGGCCCACGAACAGAAGCAGCGAAAGAAATATTCCGATTTTCGGTTTCTTCATAATCATCTTCATTTAAAGTTTGTCATTACAATGGAATATTCCCATGCTTCTTGGCAGGATTAGTCTGCTTCTTGGTCTGCAGCTGCTGCAAGGCACGAATAATGCGGAAACGTGTATTGCGCGGTTCGATTACATCGTCGATATATCCATACTTTGCCGCATTATAGGGATTGGCGAACAGTCTGGTATATTCCGCCTCTTTTTCTGCCATGAACGCTTTCGGATCGGCAGCCTCTTTAGCTTCCTTCGCATAGAGCACTTCCACGGCTCCCGCTCCGCCCATCACGGCGATTTCGGCAGTAGGCCATGCGTAATTGATGTCGCCCCTCAACTGCTTGCAGCTCATCACAATGTGCGAGCCTCCGTAAGACTTGCGCAAAGTAATGGTCACCTTAGGAACTGTGGCTTCACCGTATGCATAAAGCAGCTTGGCCCCGTGCAGGATAACGGCATTGTATTCCTGTCCCGTTCCCGGCAGGAATCCCGGCACGTCAACCAACGAAACGATAGGGATATTGAACGCATCGCAGAAGCGCACAAAGCGTGCTCCCTTGCGCGATGCATTGCAGTCGAGCACGCCCGCCAGCGTCTTGGGCTGGTTCGCCACCACACCGACCGACTGTCCGTTGAAACGCGCGAATCCGACAATGATGTTCTTTGCAAAATCCTGCTGGACTTCGAGGAACTCGCCGTTATCCACGATTGCGCCGATCACCTCGTACATGTCATACGCCTTGTTCGGACTGTCGGGAATGATTTCGTTCAACGAATCCTCCAGGCGGTCGATCGGGTCGGTACAGTCTACATATGGCGGTTCTTCCAGATTGTTCTGAGGCAGATAACTCAGCAGTTTCCGGATCAGCGCCAGACCATCCTCTTCCGTTGAAGCCGTAAAATGAGTCACGCCCGAACGGGTTGAATGCACGCTCGCACCTCCCAGGTTCTCCTGCGTCACGTCTTCTCCGGTTACGGATTTTACGACCTTCGGACCCGTAAGGAACATATAAGACGTGCCTTCAATCATCAGCGTAAAGTCAGTCAGTGCCGGCGAATAAACGGCTCCTCCCGCACATGGGCCGAAGATTCCTGAAATCTGCGGAATCACGCCCGAAGCAAGAATATTGCGCTGGAATATTTCCGCATAGCCTCCCAAGGCACAGATGCCCTCCTGAATGCGCGCGCCTCCCGAGTCGTTCAAACCGATCATCGGAGCGCCCATCCGCATGGCCATGTCCATCACCTTGCAGATTTTCTTCGACATGGTTTCGGAAAGAGAGCCAGCCGAAACGGTGAAGTCCTGCGCAAACACATACACCAGGCGTCCGTCGATTGTTCCGTATCCCGTAACCACACCGTCGCCCAGGTAATGCTTCTTTTCCATACCGAAGTTCGTGCAGCGGTGTTCTACAAACATATCCATTTCTTCAAAGCTGCCTTCATCAAGCAACATGGAGATGCGTTCGCGGGCTGTATATTTTCCTTTTGCGTGCTGCTTTTCGATGGCTTTCTCGCCTCCTCCCAAACGGGCTTTGGCACGCAGATCGATCAATTCTTTTACTTTTTCAAGTTGGTTACTCATGGTATTCTGTTTTTATTGTTAATTTAAACCGGAAGGCCAACGAGCCTCCCCTTCGGAGCAGGCTTGGAGATACCTCCCGCATCATTTCATTTTTCGCAAAGTTCGGTCAGCACGCCCATCGTCGATTTGGGATGCAGAAAGGCGATGTTCAGGTTTTCCGCACCTTTCCGCGGAGCCTTGTCAATCAGACGGACTCCGGCCTCCTCAGCCTGTGCCAGCGCATTGGCGACACCGTCTTCCACGGCAAAGGCCACGTGATGCACGCCCATACCTCTCTTCTCAATAAATTTAGCGATGGTACTGTCGGGAGAAGTGGGTTCCAGCAGTTCGATTTTCGTTTCTCCGCATTTCAAAAATGCGGTCTTCACCTTCTGGTCCTCCACAGTTTCTATATTGTAACATTTCAGCCCAAGGACGTTTTCATAATAAGGAAGGGCATTTTCGATGCTTTCCACAGCGATGCCCAGATGTTCGATATGAGAAATTTTCATAACAAAGTTTGTTTTAATGGTATTAAGATTTCAGTTTTATGCAATAACATTGCACAAAGAAAAGAAAAATGTGCTGAAAAAAGAAACTTTTCACCGTTTTTTTGCCCCCTCATCTTTTTTTGGCAAAACAGCAAGAAAAGGCACCCTCCGCAATGCGATTCCGCAGGCAGCCCGAAACATTCTTTATCTCCAAACTAAAAACATATATCTTCAACTTAAAGATATACATCTCCAGCCTGAACATATATATCTCCAGGCTGGAGATGCAGCATATCGCAGGAAAAAAGCGTTTTGCACGCCTGCCGGAAAGGGCTTATTCTTTCAGACATAAAGTTTGGTCAGAAGCCTGTTCAGCCATCCCCACCCCACGCGGAACCAGCGGCGGCTACTCATCTGCCTGCCCCCGAAACGGAGAATGAAATCGCGGTAGCCGTATTTCTTGAAAGGAAGTCCGGCCTCAATAAACTCAAAATGGGAATAGCCGCGGTTGTGTGCATAAACCATCGCATTCCAGACGGCCAGCACGCCGGGATACAGCAGCGGATAGCTCTTGCGCAAACCGCCCGAAAAGAGCAAATACGCGTCGTCAGCCGAAAACAAGCAGACCGAACCGCCGATAATCTTGCCCTTATACCTGACTATAAAGATCTTCGAACGCTCGGACGACTGCCTCAGCAAAGAAAGGAAAAAGTCTATGCCCGGAAGATAACGATGAATCTTGGACGAATAATAACGCTTCAGCAGAGCAAAAAATTCTTCCACTTCGGCTTCCGTCCTTGCGATATCCATCTCGGCTCCCCCCTTCAGCCCACGGTTTATCTGACGCTTTCTGGAAATGCTCATCCACTTGTCTATGCAGTTTCCGTGTATCGAATTGCGCACACGCATCCAGCGGACCGGAAAGTAGCCGCACTCACGGAAATGCCGGTATCCGAACAATGACTCCTCCAGATTGCGGAACTCAAGCAGAAACGAACGGTCCTTGAAGCAGCTGGTCAGGTATTCAAGCAGCTCCCTGAAGATCTCATCCTTCCGGTATGACGAAGGGAAATATTCACCGGTGCCGTACACGTATGTTTTTGTAAAGAAAAAACGGAAGCGCAGGCTGCGCCGCGTGATGCAGAGCAGCTTTCCCACCGCACGGCCGTCCTCGTAAGCCACGAGCAGCACCGGACGGAAACCTTTAGTCTGCTGCAACGCCTGAAGCATTTCAACGGAATAAAAGACATTCGAACCGGGCAGGGGCGGGACATCTTCGGCATGATAATATGTAGCCAAACGGAGTGCCATACAATGCAAATTTAGATTTTTTTTTTGAGGATTTGAAACGGATGAAGTATATTTGTCGGGACAAAACACTTTTTTTATGGAGAATTTCAGTGAACTGGTCAAGCGCAGACGGAGCATGCGTAAATTTACAGAAGAAGAGCTGACACAGGACGAAGTGGTCACGCTGCTCAAGGCAGCGCTGATGTCGCCTACATCCAAACGTTCGGAAAGCTGGCAGTTCATCGCTGTCGACGACAAGGAAACGCTCGGAAAGCTGGCGCAATGCAAGGCCGCTGGCGCAGCGTTCGTGAAAGACGCTGCACTGGCTATCGTCGTCATGGGCGATCCGCTCCTGAGCGACGTATGGATTGAAGACGCGTCGGTAGCTTCGACAATGATCCTGATGCAGGCAGAAGACCTGAATCTGGGAAGCTGCTGGATACAGGTGCGCGAACGGTATACAGCCGACGGAACGCCGGCAAACGAATATATTCATGAACTGCTGGACATTCCCCTGCAGCTTCAGGTGCTGTCAGTCATCGCGGTCGGCCATAAGGGAATGGAAAGAAAGCCTTTCGACGAAAGCCACCTGCGGTGGGAAAAGGTACATATCAACAAATACAGGGAAGACAATGGCAACGGCAACGAACAATAAAGACACCTACAAAGCTACGGCTGTCTTCCTTGTGGTGATGGGGATACTGTATCTGCTGGACAAGCTGATTCATTTCAGCAGCGCCGGACTCCCGTGGGTGATGCAGAAAGACACCATGCTGCTTTATGCGTCAGTCATATTCCTGTGGTTCAAACGTGACAAGTCCGTTGGAATCATTCTTGCCGGAATCTGGCTGATACAGAACATCGGGCTGGTCATCTCACTGCTCGGGCAAATGTCGGCCTACCTGCTTCCTGCTGCACTGCTGATCATCGGAATCCTGCTTTATTTCTTATCTACACGCTGACCTATGAAAAGACCGGATTTCAACATCGTTTTCGTGGGAGCAGGAAATGTCGCTTCCTGTCTGGCTCCCGCGCTCATGCAGAAGGGATGCCGCATCGTGCAAGTATACAGCCGCACGCAAGAGTCTGCGCAGACACTCGCCCGAAAAGCGGACTGCCCTTATACGACCGATCTGACACAAATATCGGGCGAAGCGGATCTTTATATCGTTTCGGTCAAGGACGACGCGCTTGATGATGTCACCGCACGGCTCGCATGCAGCGGAAATCCCGACGCGCTGTATGCGCACACTGCCGGAAGCATGCCGATGGACGTATGGAAAGGCAAGATTCGCAGATACGGGGTGCTCTATCCGATGCAGACTTTCAGCAAGCAGCGGGCTGTCGATTTCTCTGCCGTTCCTTTTTTCATTGAGGCGAACTCAGAAGAAGATGCCTGCCTGCTGAAAGAAGTAGCCGGAAGAATCAGTCCGAAAATTTATGAAGCTTCATCCGAGCAGCGCAGGTATCTCCACATCGCAGCCGTATTCGCATGCAACTTTACCAACCACATGTATACCCTCTGCGACCGGCTGCTTGCTGCCCATGGACTCCCCTTCGAGTCTATGCTCCCGCTGATTGACGAAACGGCACGGAAAATACACGAACTGCCGCCGCTGGAAGCGCAGACCGGTCCGGCCAGGAGGAACGACCGGAATGTAATCGGCCGGCACCTGGACATTCTAAAGAAGGAGGCACCGGAACTGGCTGACCTGTACGGTATGATAAGCCGGAGCATCCATACGTATGAACTCAACAACAAAATGACATCAAAATGATAAATTACGACCTCACAAAAATCAAGGCTTTATTCTTCGACGTAGACGGTGTGCTGAGCGGTGAAACCGTGGGGCTTCACCCAAACGGCGACCCGATGCGCACGGTGAACATCAAGGACGGCTATGCACTCCAGCTGGCCGTAAAATGCGGACTGCACGTGGCCATCATCACCGGAGGAAAGACCGAAGCCGTCAGAAAGCGTTACGAAGGACTGGGCATCAAGGATGTGTATCTGGGAGCCGCGGTCAAAACCAAAGAATACAACGAACTGCTCCAGAAATACAGCCTCAAGCCGGAAGAAGTGCTCTATATGGGCGATGACATTCCCGACTACGAGGTACTGCAACTGGTGGGCCTTCCCTGCTGCCCTGCCGATGCAGCCCCCGAAATCAAGGCCATCTGCAAATACATCTCTCACCGCAACGGAGGTTACGGATGCGGACGTGACGTAATCGAGCAGGTGCTCCGCGCCCAGGGGAAATGGATGTCGCACCAGGAGGCCTTCGGATGGTAAACTGCTTGCAGGGGCAGGCCGAAGCCGATGCTTCTCTGCCTCCTCTAGCTTATCTAACTGCTTTAACTATGCTTTAACGGATATGGAACTGAAAAACTTGAAGAAATATCACATCATACTTGCCTCAAACTCTCCGCGCAGACGCGAACTGCTCTCGGGGCTTGGAATAGACTATGAAGTAAAAATACTTCCGGGTATCGACGAAAGCTACCCCGAGAACCTGACGGGAGAAGAAATTCCGATGTACATCGCCCGCGAAAAGGCCGACGCTTATCGCCCGTCTATCAAACCGGACGAACTGATCATCACAGCCGACACAATCGTCTGCCTTGAAGGACAAGTGCTCGGAAAGCCCAAAGACGAGACAGATGCCTGCCGGATGCTCCGCCTGCTATCGGGACGCACACACCAGGTAATCACCGGCGTATGTATCACTACAGCCGAAATGCAACGCACGTTCGCGGCTACAACGGATGTCACGTTCGACACGCTCAGCGAAGAAGAAATCACCCATTATGTAAACAATTACCGCCCGATGGACAAAGCCGGAGCATACGGAGTGCAGGAGTGGATCGGCTTTATCGGCGTGACCCGGCTGGAAGGCTCGTACTTCAACGTTATGGGACTTCCCATACAACGGCTCTACAAGGAACTGAAAAGAATCTGAGCAGGAGGAAGCTATGGAAATGGTCTTTTTGCTCATCGGACTTGCCGCCGGAGTCATTACCGGATATTTTGCCGCAGCGCGCAAGACCGCGGCTCTTAACATGCAGATCCAAATGCAGCAGACGCACGCGCAAGATTTGCTGAAGGCGGAAGAACAGAAGGCCGGAGCCTTGATGGAACAGGAAAAGCGCGAAAAGGAACTGCTTCGAATGCAATTGAACGAAGCTGTGAAAGAACTGAACGGAAGCCGGCAAAGGGAAGCCGCGCTGCAAACGGAAAACCGCAACCTGAATGAAAAGCTGGAACAGCAGAAAGAGGAAATAGCCAACCTGCACAATCAGTTCAAGCTGGAGTTCGAAAACATCGCCAACCGCATTTTCCAGCAGAAAACAGAGAGTTTCAACAAGCTCAGCGCCGAAAGCCTTGCTGCCCTGCTGAAGCCTTTCGGCGACAACCTGCAAGAGTTCAGGCACCAGGTAGCGGAAGTTTATGACAAGGAATCCAAACAGCGTTTCTCGCTCGAAGACCGCATCAAGGAACTGATGCAGCTCAACAGGCAGATCAGCGACGAGGCAAACAATCTGACCCGTGCGCTGAAAGGTGACTCAAAAATGCAGGGAAACTGGGGGGAAATGATTCTTGAAACAATTCTCGAACGTTCCGGGCTGAGAGAAGGAGAAGAATATTTCCGCCAGGAATTTCTGAAAGGCGAAAACGGGGAACCGCTCAAAAATGAATCCGGACAGAAAATGCAGCCGGACGTTCTGGTCAAATATCCCGACAACCGTCAGGTCATTATCGACTCAAAGGTTTCGCTGACAGCATACGCCAACTATGTAGGATGTGAGGACAAGGACAAGCGCGACCAATACCTGAAAGCGCATCTGAATTCGGTCAAGACGCACATCGACGAATTGAGCCGGAAGGACTATTCAAGATACGATGCCCAGGCACCCGACTTTGTGATGATGTTCATTCCCAACGAGCCTGCCTATCTGCTGGCTTTGCAGACAGACCATGACCTGTGGAACTATGCGTACCAGCGGAAAGTGGTACTGATGAGTCCGACCAACCTGATAGCGGCCCTGCGCATGGCACTGGACTTGTGGAAACGGGAATACCAGCTCAAGAACATTCAGGAAATCGTAAACCGCGGAAGCATGCTCTACGACAAGCTCGTCAGCTTTACCGAAACGTTCGAGAAAATCGGGGACACTCTAAATACTGCTTCCAGAGCTTACGAAACCGCCAGAAACCAGCTTGCCGACGGGAAAGGAAACGTCATCAGCCAGGCCGACAAACTGAGGAAACTGGGTATCACTCCCAAAAAGAAGCTCCCCTCCAGCATGTCAGAAGAAGAAAATGCCGGCAATTTAACCAAGGATGCCCTTAGCAATTAGCGCAAAGAACACAAAAACACAGATATAAGTGTCCGAGAAACTTCGACCGGACACAATGGCTGTGTTTTTGTGTTTTCGCATACAGGCATCTGGACCGACGCTTTATCCAAGCTTGTCCTTCAGATAATCGGGAAGGACAGGCATCGCTCCGTTCTGTGTGCAGACATAAGCCGAAACCTCTGCTGCCAGTTTGTGCGCTTCGCCCACAGGCTTGCCGTTCAGAATGGCTGCCACAAAGGATGCGGTGAATGAATCGCCGGCTCCCACCGTATCGGCTACCTCCACTTTCGGCGTTTCTACAAACGAAATGTTTCCCGGAGTAAACACATAGCTCCCGTTCACGCCGCAGGTCAGAATCAGCATCTTCAGGTTGTATTTGGCAAGCAGAATCCAGCATTTATCCTGCAAGTCAATGCCCGGATAACCGAACATACGGCTGACAGTTACCAATTCCTCGTCGTTGATCTTCAACACATTGCATTTTCGCATCGAACTGCACAGAATCTCTTTGGTATAAAAGCCTTGACGCAGGTTGATGTCGAAAATCTTGTACCGTCCTTCACCTTCGGGCATCGCATCAAGAAAACGGCCGATCGTTTCGCGCGACACAATGCTTCTCTGTGCCAAAGAGCCGAAACAGACAGCGCATGTCTGACGAGCCAATCCCTCCAGAGCCGGAGTGAAGGGAATATTGTCCCAAGCCACTCCTTCTTTAATGTCATAACACGGAACTCCTTCTGCATCCAGTTCAACCTGCACTGTCCCCGTAGGATAAGGTACGGTTTCAATCATGCAGTTCAATTTCTTTTCACGGAAACTGTCCAAGATTTCAGTACCCAGCTTGTCGTTGCCCACAGCACTTACCACCCGGCTGTTCAAGCCGAACTGCGAAACATGATAGGCAAAGTTCGCCGGAGCACCACCCAGTTTCTTTCCCTCCGGAAGCACATCCCAAAGCGCTTCCCCCATTCCTACTACAATTGCATTGTTCATGTCAGATATAAAATTAATGTTTGATTTTTAACGTATAGAACAAAAGATAAAATACTCCTGCCGCCATCACAGCTACCGCTCCGCCCTGACCGACCGAATCGCTGGCAAATCCCATGAGAAGCGGAAAAACCGTGCCGCCGAACAGTCCCATAATCATCAGTCCGGAAACTTCGTTCTTCTTTTCCGGCTCAGCCAGCAACGCCTGCGAGAAGACAATGGAAAACACATTCGAATTGCCAAAGCCGACCAACGCAATGCACACATAAATGGCAGCGAGCGAATCGAATACAAACAAGCCTGCCATCGCCAGCAGCATGCAGCATACACTGATCAGAAAGAACGCCCGGGACGATACGGCACGCAGGATGAAAGCTCCGGAAAAACATCCCAATGTACGGAATATGAAATACAGGCTCGTTGCGAATCCTGCCTCAGCAAGGTTCATCCCCACACGCTCCATCAAAATCTTGGGGGCTGTGGTGTTTGTCCCGACATCAATCCCCACATGGCACATGATGCCGAGAAAAGATAGCAGGATGAACGGTCTGCCAAGAAGACGCAGGCAATCCTTGAAACCCGATGCACGGTCTGCACGCTCTTCTTCAATGGGAGTGGCCGACAGACACAGAATGGCTAAGACCGCTACTGCCATATAGACCGGAAACAGCAAACGCCATCCCAGACCGAAGTTCGGAACAGCCTGCACCGCTCCCCACATGGCAATGTAGGGAGCCAGAAACGAAGCAATCGCTTTCACAAACTGCCCGAATGTCAGCGTACTTGCCAGACGGTCGCCCGGGATAATGTTGCTCAACAACGGATTGAGCGAAGTCTGCATCAAGGCATTCCCGATGCCGAGCAAAGAGAACGAACAGAGCATCACCTCATAACTGTCACCGAATATCGGGATAAGAAGCGAAGCGAATGTCACTGCCAGACTAAGCAGTACAGTCTTTTTGCGTCCGATTTTATTCATCAATACTCCCGTCGGCACCGAAAATATCAGAAACCAGAAGAATACCAGCGACGGAAAAACGTTCGCTTCCGAATCACTCAGACCCAGATCTTCCTTTACATAATTCGAAGCAATGCCTACCAAGTCCACAAAGCCCATTGCAAAAAAGCAGAGCATTACGGGAATCAGCTTTCCATATTTCATTTTATCATCGGTTGTCATGATACTTGATTAATGGTTAATAGTTAATATATGAGACATACGACACTTTTTTTCGTTACTCCTTCCTAAAGTTTGTACACCGTAATCGACTTTACGGTATAGCTTCCCCGACCTGAGACGAACGACATTCGGTTGTAAGGCTCGGAAGGAAACACCTGGTTGGTCATTACAAACTTGCCGCCGTCGCCGAACGCCTCGATGCTCGAACGGTCTACGAACAGACGCAGCCTGATGTTGTCTGTGGCAGATACGGGAGCGACCGTCACAGCCGGGAAATCCGCACTGAAATCCACTTTTCCACTCTCGCTCCGGTCCATCACGAACTGTTCCCGTGGCACATCATAATACATGTCCACTTTCTCACCTTTGCTGTTCGATAAAGTAAACGCAATGCGCGAGGCACCGGAATTCTTGATAGTCATGACAATCTCATATGCACCTTCATTACCCTCAAACAGACTTGGAATCTCATACGTATCGTTTACTTTAAAAGGAGGTACAAGAATCTGTTCCTTTCTTGCCTTCTCCATCTCAAGAGAAGGAGCACAACGCAACAGCAACTCCCCTTCCTGGCGGTAAAGACTCAAGTCGCGCGCGATGGTGTTCGAGCCACGGAACTGCAAGGTGGGCAATACACCCTGATACTGCCAGTTGCTCATCCATCCCAACGCAACACAGCGTCCGTCAGGCGCGTTGTTGAAAGTAACCGTCGCATAATGGTCTTTTCCCCAGTCCATCCATTTGGTCTGGGTCGGCGATTCGTTGACAAACTTCCTTCCGTCGAACGTACCCACAAAATACTGTGCGGCGTTTCCCCCGAACGGTCCTCCGGGATTGATGTTGCAGATCAGCACCCATTTCTTTTCTTTCGTACCTTCCACCGGAAGTTCCACCAGGTCAGGGCATTCCCACACACCTCCGTGAGCACCTTGTTTCGCGCCGAAACTGCTTTCGTATTTCCAGTCTTTCAAATTTTTCGACGAATAGATATCCATCTCCTGCCCACCTGCCAAAATCATCACCCAATGTTTGCCGGGCGCATACCAGAACACCTTCGGATCGCGGAAATCACGTTTCGGAGAAGTGACCACCGGATTGCCCGTGTATTTGGTGAATGTCTTTCCGTTGTCCGTGCTATATGCCATGCTCTGCATCTGCACATCCCCCCAAGGGCTCGGTTTGGCCGAAGTGTAAAAGGCAACCACCGCCCCTTCACCAAATCCGGCCGTATTATCATAGTCCACCACTGAGGAACCGCTGAAAATGCTTCCCCACGCGTCCGGCAAGATAGCGTCTCCTTCAAATTTCCAGTTCACAAGGTCCGTAGTCGTTGAATGTCCCCATGTCATGTTCCCCCACGTGGAACCATACGGATTGTGCTGGAAATACAGATGCCACACACCGTCTTTGTAGAACATCCCGTTCGGATCGTTCATCCAGCCGTATGCGGGAGTATGGTGGTACACCGGACGGAATTTCTCACGGTTTGTCATATCAAATGTATCCGCCAGACTTATCTTCTTCCAGCACACAGCCGATTCGGGCATTCCCTGCACATCGATCGAGATGTCCTGCCCGGCGTATGCCGACAAATCCAGGGGTACATAATAATCTACCTTCTCGCGTGCCAGACGCACATTGATGGCACTGCCCTCATATTGGTTGTTCACCACAATGTAAAGTTTCCCTTCCGGTGCGCTGTCCTGCACAGGAAGCAGCAGGTATCTTTCCGCATCCTTCACCAGCAGGATATTCTGCTCACTGGCCAGATGACGCACGGAAACGGACGGTTCCGCCGCACCTGCCATGGATGACAAGCCGACCAAAGTACACATACAAGCCGTCTTCATGGCAACGGCGATGCCTTGTTTTTTTAATGAAATCATATCTTTAAGGTTATTAGAAGATCAAATAAAAATGCTTTTAGGTTTGCTTTCCGTGTGTAAAAATAAAGGAACGACCTGATTCCGCATGTCAGAAAAGTTGCATATACTGACATTTTTGTTTCCGGCATACAAAAAAAGCATTTGACTTTTTGAATTCTTTCTTCAGAATCAGACCGTTCCCAATCGTTTGTCATTCATACCCCTTGTTCTGGGAGTACAATCCCGGAATATAGAACATCTGATTGTAAGGAATCGGGAAAAACTCATTCTTTCCGGGTGTATAACGCGCATCCTTGTAATACAACCCGTAGGTCTGGTTTACCGTTTCACCGGATTCATTCACATAAGTGTATACAGCATTCTGTTCGCTTGCGAAGTATGCGTTCAGTGTCTGCGAAGCGATACCCCAACGACGCAGGTCGAAGTAGCGTCCGTTTTCCATGGCCATTTCCAGACGACGTTCCCAACGCAGGCATTTCCGAGCAGTCTCCTTGTCGTTGAAATAGCCTGCAGGATAAAGAGCGATCTCACATTGGTCTGCCGCGTATGCGATATGCTTGCCCACAGAGTTGGCAGCACGGTTGCGGATATCATTCACGATGCCTTCCGCCTCATCCAGACGATTCAGTTCGATGAGAGCTTCCGCACGCATCAACATCACATCCGTATAACGAAACACATAATCGTTCATCGCAAAAGCCTGCCAGGAGCCGTTGAATGTCTCTCCTTGTGAACGTTGCGGCACTTCTTTCAATGAAGTGTAGAATCCGTATTCATTCGGTGTACGCGAATTGGCAGTGGTCATTGTATACTGAGCCTCGTATTTATAAGGGAAGGTCGGCATCCCCACGGTATGGAACAAACGCGGATCCCACTTCTGTGCGGTGGGCCGCCCGTTTACCGGATAGTCTATCTTGTCATTGAAATCATCAAACATAGGCAGACCGTCCTTCGTCTTAAATGCGTTCACCAGATTTTGCGAGGGCTTGTGGAAATCCCATCCGCAAGACCACATCTGCCAGCAACCGTTCAGCATGTTCGACCAATTGGCCCGTCCGTATGTCGTGTTGTCATCCTCATAATCGGAAGTCTGTACAGCAAATACAGATTCTTTGCTGTTCTTGTATTCAGGCAGGAAGATATCGCCGAAGTCCTCCATATAACCATATTGTGAGTTGACCACGTCTTCTGTGTAGTCCACCACTTTCTGCATATATTCATTATTGATGTGAGCCACACCCGTAGTGGCCTCATAACCGTCTCCCCATGCCAGATTCAGATAACATTTCGCCAGATAAGCAGCCGCCGCAATCTTGTTGGCACGACCGTCCTCACCCGGCCCTTTCGCAGGCAACACATCGTATGCTTCCTGAAAATCATCGATCACTTTCTGAAAAAGTTCTTCATAGCTCAACGCATCGTTACGGACTTCTTCATAAGTATTGTTCTTGTAGACGTCCTCGTCAATCCAAGGAACCTGACGGAACACGGTCAGCAACTTATAATAGAAATGAGCACGCAGGAACTTCACTTCGGCCACCCGTTGACGGGTCGTTTCTTCTCCAAGAACAGAAGCCCCGTTCTGCTCCAGAGAAACCAAGGCACGATTGCATCGGGAAACCGCACAGAACAGACGATACCAAAGCTCATCCATCTCGCCCGGTGTGGTCGGGGTCAACGTTGTCCAAATATCAAACGCATGGTAACCTGTATCGTTCGCTCCGGAACCGCCTTTCAGGCAGTCATCTGAAGTAATGTCACCATAAGGGAAAAGATTGAACGGATAAGTGTACCAGCAGTCGCCCAGCATGGCGTATGCCGCATTGACCATGGCTTCCGGTTCGGAAAAAGCCTTGTCCTCATCCACCACTGCTGTCGGGGTGTAATCCAAAAAATCATTACAGCCTGTGAAACCCAATCCTAATGTACAGGCCAGAAAGAATATATATAGTTTTTTCATGACAATCTTTGTTTATATATGATTAAAAACCTATTTGCAAACCAAATGAAACAGAAGTAGCCAGCGGATAATTCCAGTCGGGGTTCTCCGGATCCGGACATGTCAGGCTCTTGCTCTTGATCGTCAGCAGATTCTGACCGGAGACGTAGATACGTGCATTCGACATCTTGAATTTTGAGAGGAATGATGACGGTACGTTGTAACCAAGCTGTAAGGTGTGCAATTTCAAGTATGAACCATTCTCTACAAAATAACTTGAGGCACGTCCCTCATCCGACGTGTTCGACGTGGTCAGCATCGGGATGGTTGAACCGGTGTTGTTTGTATTCCACGCTCCCAGCAGACGGCTTCCTTTATTCGATCCAGCATCCGTCACGCTCCAGAAGTCAGTCTGGAATTTCTGGTTGTTGTAGACATCCTTGTCGCATACACCTTGCCAAAACATGCTGAGATCGAAGTTCTTGTAATTCAACGCAATGTTCAGGCCATAAGAGAATTTTGGAACAGGATTGTATATCCAGTCCTGGTCATCGGAATTGACTTCACCGTTCCCGTCAAGATCGGCATATTTCAAGCCACCGACACGAGCATTGGGCTGTCCGGAAGCATCCGCTTCCGCCTGGTTCTGATAAAGTCCCGTAACCACATATCCTGTCATCGAGCCATAAGGCATCCCTGACTGCACAAGATTCTCGGTAGAAGTGTGCGCATACGAACCGGTAGTGGTAGAAGGCAGATAAGTCACCTTGTTCCTGAAGAAGTCCGCATTGGCACTGATATCCAGTCCCAGTCCGCAAACAAGATCCTTACGGTAACCGAGTGAAAACTCCATACCCCAGTTCCTCAACGACGGACCATTCAGCCAGGAGGCTCCACCCTCGCCGAGCGCACCTAAATAAGCCGGAGTGATCAACATGTCGTCCACATCCTTGATATATCCGTCGATTGTGCCGTACAAACTGCCTTGGAAGAACGTGAAATCAGTACCGATATTATACTGAGTGGCAGACTCCCATTTCAGATTCGGGTTGGCAAGCTGAGTGGCACGATAACCGGAAGGAAATGTTCCTGAACCTTGCAGATAAAGGTCGTACGCGGTAGAAGTAACACGGTCCAGACCGTAATCCACTACATAAAGGCCGAACTGGGCATTATTGTCGATAGCCTGATTACCGGTCTCACCCCAAGAGAGACGGATTTTCCAGTCATCCATCCAGTCCTTGTCCAGTAATTTGGAAATACGGAAACCTAAAGTGGCGGCCGGGAAAGTACCCCAACGGTTGTCGCGTCCGAAACGGGATGAACCGTCACGACGGATAGTGAACGAAGCCAGAATCAGGTCATCATAATTATAATCGACCTTGCCGAAGAATGAAGCCAGACGGTAACCCACCTTCGCACCGGTATTGCGCATGGAGCCTGTAGCCGCATTCGGCCACATATAGTCCACATCCTCCAGAGCATACCCTTCGGAATAAGCGGAGAAGTCTATCACACTTTGTTTGGACATTTCAGCACCGGCCAATATCGTGACATCATGTTTGCCGGCCACCTTAAAATTATAATCAGCCGTATTCGACCATGTCCAGTTGGTCTGGTTATTATGAGACAAAGTGGTTTTTGCTATATCATTGTTGACAATATCCGAATGGAAGGTCGGAGTCATCGCATTGATAAACGACAGATAAGCGTCAATACCGAAGTTAGACCGCAAGGTCAACCCTTTTATCGGCTTGATTTCCACATACGCGTTACCGAACAAACGCCAGTAGTCCAGATGGTTGTTGCGGTTGTCATATTGTTCGCGGACAGGATTCTGACGGTCGCTCATGCCTCCTACCGGTCCGGCAAAAGTTTTTCCGTCTTCTTCATACACCGGCACTGTCGGAGCCATCTTCAACGCGTTCTCCATCGGAGCACAATCCACCTGCTTCGAATAGGTCAGCGTGAAATTCTCGCCTACGGATATATACTTGTTGATATTGAATGAAGAGTTCATGCGCGCGGAGATATTCTGAAAATCGGTATATTTCAGAATGCCGTTGTTCTTCTTATATCCCAGAGAGAACATCGTGGAATGCTTGTCGGTGGCATGCGACAACGACAAATCGTATGTCTGCGCAAAACCTGTGCGTGAAATTTCATCAAGCCAATCGGTGTCAGAATACCTCATCGTCTTCCTGCTGTTGATGTAGCCATCATAAAGCCCATTTACAGTGTAATCCACATAGCTGCCTGTAGCCGGATTCCATACCGTAATCGGAGTGCCGGCAGCCGCATTCAGGCTCAAGCCATAATTGGCCGCATAGTCGGCAGGATTCAAGCCGTCGTTCAGAGCCGCCTGTACCATCGCCGTAGCATATTCCGCCGAATTGGACAGCTTCATCAATGATTGGGAAGTATAGAACTGCGCAGTCAGATTCGTGGAGAAATCCACCTTGATCTTATCTCCTTTCTTCCCTTTCTTGGTAGTGATGATAATAACGCCGTTTGAAGCGCGCGAACCATAAATAGAAGCGGAAGCCGCGTCCTTCAACACCTGCATGCTTTCAATATCGTTCGCGTTCAAAGAGTTCAACGCCTGGTTTGTCGGCACACCGTCAATGACATACAACGGATCCTGAGAGGAGTTGAAAGAACCGATACCACGGATACGCACCGTACCGGTACCGATCGGAGAACCTGTAGTTGTGATGGTCATGCCCGGCACCTTTCCCTGCAAAGCCTTCATCGGGTCCATGTCAGGACTGGTTTTCAGTTCGTCGGTCGAAACCACAGCCACCGAACCGGTCAGGTCTGCCTTGCGTTGACTTTGGTAACCGGTCACCACCACTTCGTCGAGCACCTCCGAATCTTCTTCCAGAATCACCTTCATCACTTTCTGTACTTTTAAAGTCTGGGTCTTGCACCCCACATAGGAAACCGTTATTTCCGCACCTTCTTTTACAGTCAACACAAACTGTCCGTCCAGATCGGTAATAATACCGTTGGTCGTATTGCCCACTTCCACCACGGAAGCCCCGATTACAGGAAGGCCGTCCGCTTTGGCAACCACTGTTCCGCTCACCCGCAATGTCTGGGCGTGCACAGCAGCACATAGCCCGATGAAGAACAGCGCGAAAAGAAATGTTTTTTTCATGACTTTCATACGCATTAAATTTTAATTGTTAAACATAGTTTTATCATCTGCTCGTTCTAACCCGAACACCGCAAATGTATCGCATTGGAATGAAAAACAATGAAAAGAATGTTTCCTCCACGTTCAAATTTGTTTCTCCGCAACATTTATGCTATATAAGGAAACATTTCAGCAACGCCCGCACGCACAAAAAAGAAACATTTTCTGTCTTTAGCCTGAAGATACGTATCTCCTGCTTAAAGATGTATATCTCCAGCGTGAAGATGCATATCTCCAGGCTAGAGATAAAGATTCTGTACGGGACGTCCGACTTTTCACACGGCCGGCACGAAAGTCTTCGCCCGGACAGGAGCATAAAAAAGCGTTCCGTCATTTTCATGAAACGACGGAACGCTTTTGCCGGCAGCAAATAACTGGCCGGAAAAATATCAGAAGGCTTCTTTCCGCTTTCTGCAGGTGGCTATCAGATATGCGCCCAAAAGAATGAGAGGAACGCTGAGCCACTGGCCGATGTTCAGCATCATGTCCGCTTCTTCCGCCACCTGCGGATTCTTCATGAACTCCAATCCGAAACGGGAGCCGAAGAATATCAGCAAAGACACGCCGGTGATAAGCCCGATATATTTCTGAAGATGGTATTTATGATACATCACCCACGAAACGACAAAAGCTACCAGGCAATAGAGCATTTCGTAAATCTGGGTCGGATGACAGGGCTGCGCAGCCCCGTCACGGTTATAAAGTTCCTGCCACTCGCGCGAACGCACAAATTCGAAGCCCCACGGCAACGAGGTAGGATAGCCGAATATCTCGGAGTTCATCAGGTTTCCGAAACGAATGCACATGCACACAATTGCCACGGCAGGTATCATGCGGTCGAACAGCCACCATACGCTCTTCTTCGTCACTTTCTTCGAATACCATACCAGTGCCAGAATCAGCAGGAACACACCTCCGTGACTGGCCAGTCCTCCCTTCCATATTTTCAGGATTTCCAGCGGATGCGCTCCGTAATAGTCCCACTCGTAAAACAGGCAGTGACCCAGACGCGCGCCAAGCACACTGCTTACGATACAGTATATGAACAGCTTGTCGGCCCAATTATCAGGATAGCCTTCTTTCTTGAACAGGCGCGACACGATTTCGTATGCCAATATGAAACCCAATCCCCACATCAGTCCATACCAGCGGATTTCGATCGAACCAAGATGTAACATGACGGGATCTACATCCCATACAATACTTGCTAAAGTCATTTCGTTTCTTCTTTTTTACAATTATTTTCTGCAAAGGAACAAAAAAGCGATTGTACTATGGCAGAAGTTCTGTTAAAAATTAAAACAGGACAGATCTTTTGTCCGCTCTCCCGACTTGCATGGCGGCATGGCACGGCTCATTTCAAACGAAATTCCGCCATCATCAATATTTTCCGGCGGCTTTCTCCCACACTTATCTCTTTGAAGTAACGGTAACGGCCAGGCTTGTTGGGATGTACGTCAGGAAGCAGATTCGCCTCAAGCGTCGCACTATCCCCCGGAGAAAGCACATAACCCAAATCCTCAAACGATCCTCGAAGAGGAAGAACGTACCACCGTCCGCTCCGTTCGCAAGCCAACGAATAGCGGGCACCGTATGTAAGCTTCATGCCGCTCCAATTATGCAATACGAAAAAAGCCTTTCCAGACTCGACCGGAAAGGAAGGGGAAAACGACTCCAGGCGAATACCCAACGTATCAGACGTACCGACTTTCGTGCACGGTTCGTTTCCGTCAGAACCTTCAAACCGAAGACAGGGAGCGTCCATTATCTTCTCGCGAAACTCTTTCCTCCGTTCGGGGGTATTCATCACAAGCCAGAACGTCACTTCCTGCAAGCCGACTCCCGACATCGACACATTGGCGCGTACCGCCTTATTCTCAGGCATCCGCAAACGCTTCCACACTTCTTCATGCAAAGTGTCCAGCTCCTTTTCGGAAAGAAACTTTCTGCCTCCCAACTTCTGGCCGGATGCCAGACTGTCTTCCACGCTCCGGAGAACCGTATCTTCCTGCACTGTCTGAACTGTGTCAGCAACTGCCTGCGGATTGCTTGCTTGCCGCCTGCCTGCACATCCTGTCAAGGCAAGCAGGCATCCGGCAAGTAAAAGCTGCATTGTTTTCATAGCTGCACTGATTTGATCTACGCAAAAATAATCATTTCCTGCGAAACAAAATAAATTACCCTGCAACAATCCTCCAACTGTTGCAGGGTAACGGAAAGCAGCCGCACGGCAATCAGCCGACTGCTACACGGCAGACAAATCTTATCACACCAGATGTGCAATCCACTCGTCACGGTCGCCCGGAAGCAGATCGACAACAGGAATTTCAATCATGGTATAGCATCCCGGCTGCTGGCGCATGGAAGCACGTGCCACGCACACCAGAACCTGAGCTGTCAGGGCAGGATTGTTGATCTTCATGTCGAACTCGAACAGCTGGTTATGCGTCTTTCCCGAAACGCCTTTACGGACAAGGTTCACACCGTGACCCACATCGTTCAAGTCGTCCACGCAAGCCACCTGCTTCACATGCGTTTCATCATTCACAAAATACGGATCAGACTTAATAGCCGCCTCCACGGTCTTGAAGTCAGCTCCTTCCTCCAGCTCCACATAAACCATACGGCGATGGATGCCTGTTCCCACCGGAATGGTCATCGACAGCGCATCCTTCACACCGTCGATGGCACGAACGGCTACCGAATGTCCCATGCTGCGTCCCGGACCGAAGTTGGTGTAAGTGATTCCCTTCGGAGCGATTGCCTCCAGCAACGTGCGGACAACCGAATCGCTTCCCGGATCCCAGCCGGCAGAAATCACCGAAACCGCATTGTGCGTTTTGGCCACTTCGCCCAACGAACGGCGCAAGCCGGTAATCTGCGTATGAATGTCAAAGCTGTCGACCGTATTGATGCCGAGAGCCAGAATTTCTTTTGCATATTGCTCTACACTGCGAGTCGGAGTAGCCAAAATAGCCACATCTACATCCTTCAGTTCCCTGATGTCTTTCACCACTTCATAATCGGCCAGCTCTGCCGGCTTGTTTTCTGCCCCATGACGGCGTACGATACCTGCCACTTCAAAATCGGGAGCGGCCTCAAGCGCTTCCAGCGTAAACTTTCCGATATTGCCGTAACCAACGACGGCTGCTCTAATCTTTTTCATCTTTCTTATTGATATTATTTAATAATCGGTTTCTTTCAACGCTGCAAAAATACAAAAGCAGAACTATTCTAAAAAAGAAGAAAGAAGCGTTTTTTCAAATATCCTGCCTATACTTACAATTTATAAGTTTTTTATAGCTATTTTTGCCTGCAATTTACGATTAATCAAAAAATCATGATTGAATATATCAAAGGAGAACTTGTAGAAGAAACGCCGGCACTGGCGGTCGTCGACTGCAACGGCTTGGGCTATGCCATCAATATTTCACTCAACACCTATTCTGCCGTCCAAGGAAAAAGAAACGTCAAACTTTACATTTATGAAGCTATCCGCGAAGACGCATACGTACTCTACGGATTCGCTACTAAAGAAGAACGCGAGCTGTTCCTGATGCTGATCTCAGTATCCGGAATAGGAGGAAACACCGCACGCATGATTTTATCGGCATTGTCACCAGCCGAACTGTGCAATGTGATCAGCAACGGAAACGACAAGCTGCTGAAAACTGTAAAAGGCATCGGACTGAAGACAGCCCAGCGCATCATCGTAGAGCTGAAAGATAAAATCTCCTCCATCGGCATCAGTCCGTCGGCTCCGGCAAATACCATCAGCACAGTCGTACACAGCGAAATTTATGAAGAAGCCGTGGCTGCGCTGACCATGCTGGGATTTGCCCAGGCACCTTCGCAAAAGGTTGTTTCGGCAATTCTGAAAGAAGAACCGGAAGCTCCCGTTGAGAAGGTCATAAAAATTGCCCTGAAACGGCTTTGATGCAACATCGGGTTTCAAGAGAATGCGCCTGTGCATCCTCCTGAAATCCGTCTGCTTTTTCACTCTCCAGACAAGAGGGTATGCCAAAACACAAGTCAACTTTCATCCTCACATCCCGAGCAAAGCAAAGAAACAACGCCCGACGAAATCAATCTCGGAAACATAAGCTGATGCATGCAAGATATTTCACTTCGGTCAACATGACATCGCCTTTTTACAACCAAATTCCGTCATGCCTTTCCTATTCGACCGTAACCGACTTCGCCAGGTTACGAGGCTGGTCAACATCCATTCCTCTATATACGGCTATATGATAAGCCAGAAGCTGCAGCGGAATAGAAGCCACCAAAGGAAGCAGACACTCCAACGTATCCGGCAACTCAATGCAATAGTCTGCCAGCTTCTTTATTTCGGTATCACCTCGGGTCACAACGGCAATGACCCTTCCTTTTCTGGCCTTGATTTCCTGAATGTTACTGAGCACCTTGTCATACAGTGCCGATTGCGCCGCAATTACCACCACAGGCATCTCTGCATCTACAAGAGCGATCGGACCATGCTTCATCTCCGCGGCCGGATAGCCCTCGGCATGAATATACGAGATTTCCTTCAGCTTCAGCGCCCCTTCAAGAGCCACCGGGAAAGCATATCCCCGGCCCAGATAAATGAAGTTGCGCGCATAGGTAAACATCTTGGAAAAGTCTGCGATAAGACTGTCCTGCTTCAGCACTTCCCGCATCTTGCCGGGGATTTCCACCAGTCCGGCTACAGTCTGATGATATTCTTCCTCAGAAACAATGCCTTTTTCCTTTCCGAGAAGCAAAGCCAACAATGCAAGCACCATGACCTGACCGGTAAACGCCTTGGTTGAAGCGACACCTATTTCCGGCCCCACATGAATGTAGGAACCCGTGTCAGTAGCGCGGGCTATCGACGAGCCTACTACGTTGCATATCCCATAAATAAACGCACCTTTCTCTTTGGCCAGTTCAACAGCAGCCAGCGTATCGGCTGTTTCGCCGCTCTGCGAAATGGCAATCACCACATCATCCGAAGAAATGACAGGGTTACGGTAACGGAACTCAGACGCATATTCCACCTCGACAGGCACACGGCAGAAGCTTTCTATCAACTGCTTCCCGATAAGGCCGGCATGCCAGGAAGTTCCGCAGCCAACGATAATAAAACGATGGGCGCCGGCCAGGCGCTCCTTAAAGTTGGAAACGGCAGACAGTGTCACCGTTCCCGCATCGGGATTAACCCTTCCGCCCATGCAGTCGCTTATACATCCGGGCTGGTCATAAATTTCCTTAAGCATGAAATGCGGAAAACCGTTTTTCTCCAACTGGCCAATATTCATGGCAATAATCTGAACTTCATGCGAACATTCCACATTATTCAGGTTAACAATCCGCAAAGGCATGCCAGCATGCAATACGGCAATCTCTCCATCTTCAAGATACACAGCCTTGTTGGTATAAGCAACCATGGGAGTTGCATCGGAGGCAAGAAAGAATTCATCCTTGCCTATCCCTACAACCAAAGGGCTGCTCTTGCGGGCCGCAATAATCTCGTCAGGGCACCTTCTGTCGATTACGGCAATGGCATAAGCCCCGACCACTTCACGCAAAGCCAACTGCACAGCCGTCAGCAAATCCAGATTGCCCTGATTCTGTATATAACTTATCAGCTGCACCAGAACCTCCGTGTCTGTACTGCTTTTAAACGTATACCCCTTAGCTGCCAGTTTCTCTTTCAGTGCCGCATAATTCTCAATAATGCCGTTATGAACCAAAGCCAAATTGCCATCAGACGAACAATGCGGATGAGCATTGACTGTGCTTGGTTCACCATGCGTAGCCCAGCGAGTGTGAGCAATGCCCATACGGCCGGTCACATCCTGCTTTTCAGCCACACGCTCCAGATCAGCGACCTTGCCCAACGATTTATATATATTCAAATGGCAAGAGTCGCTCATCAGTGCAACACCTGCACTGTCATAACCACGATATTCCAAACGCCTCAGCCCTTCAATCAGAATGGGATAAGCGTGGCGGTTTCCAATATATCCAACGATTCCACACATAAAAATGAATATTGCATTAAAACGATGCAAATATACACAACAATCCGCAAAAACAATATCATATTGATGCATTTTTGAGTGAAAACAAAACAATATTACAACCCTATTACATCCATTTCTGAATTATTGTCAAAAGAAAATCGCCGCAAGGCAAGTTTTTTAAAAATTTAATTTGTATCTCTACACATATTTATTATCTGCCCTATAGAAAAGAAAAGGCTGCCTCAAACCAAATTTGTGCAGCCTCTTCCTCTTGGAACTATAAACTAATCAAGTCAACGCATCACGATACGTCTTTCCGCTCTGTTTCTTTTCTATTTTCAGTTTGATGACAAACGGTTCGTCAGGCAAAGCAGAAGGAACATCCACGTTAAATTCATTGCGGGCTGTTTCCTCCACTTTCACTTCTTTTCCTCCAACGACCTGCGCAGCCTTTACACTGGTGCCTCCGGGTGTTTTAACGACCAGATGCCTGGAATAGGGAGGATTGAAGACAACCATATACACATCATCGCCCTTGCGCGTGTAATATCCCCACGGCTGCTTTTCAAAGCCGGCATAGTCGCACCCGTAGATGCACTCGCCGTTCTTCTTCATCCACGATCCGATATATGCTGCAAGCTCTTTCTCTTCCGGACGGAAGTCGCCGTCACCTTGAGGACCGAAGTTGACCACCATGTTTCCTCCCATCGAAACCGCATGCACCACGCGTTCAAGCACCTCAACCGGAGTCTTCACGTAGCTGAGCGACCAGTCTTTGTGATAACCCCACTGGTTTTCGGGAACTGTCATGCATGCCTCCCAGTCCCAGCGGGTCACTTTCAGGTCTTTTACCGGATCGGGAAGGCGGCGTTCATAGCCCGATTCATAGTCACCCATCATATGTCCGTTGCTGTCGAAGTGACGCTTGCCATAGTCGTCCGCACGCAGACGGCTGTTGATTGTCACTCCCGGAAGCAGCTCCTTCAGCATCTTCTCGGCATGAGCTGTCCACCACCCGTTTTTCTTGATGCTGGCATCCCACGTGCCGTCGAACCAGAAGTCCTTCACCGTAGGATAACGTTCCGCCAACTCTCTCAGCTGGTTGTCCGTGAACTCAAAGAAGCGGGCCATAGCCTCCTCGTCCTCTTTCGACTTGATGTCATAACGCCAGTCAGGATGGCTCCAGTCCATAACGGAGAAATAGAAATGCACATCGATGCCTTCATCATTGTAAGCCTTTACCAGCTCGCCCAAAATATCTTTCTTATAGGGAGTCTGGGCTACTGTATACTTGCTGTACTTGCTCGGCCACAGACAGAATCCTTCGTGATGCTTGGTGGTAATCTTCACGTATTTCACTCCCATTTGCTTCGCCATTTTCGCCCAGGCCTTGGCATTGAACTTCTCCGGGTTCCACTGGTCCATCAGCTTCATCCACTCGTCAGAAGAAATCTTTGCCCATGACTTCAGCCATTCAGCTGCACCTTTGTATACTTTCCCGTTCCATTCGCCGCCGGGAATGGCGTACAGTCCCCAATGAATAAACGCGCCCAGACGGTTGTCGCGGAACTTCTGCATGGCAGCATCCTGGCGTTTGCCCAAGCGGTCTGCGCCATACTGCAGAGGTATTTCCAGGTCAGCAGGCAGTTTCTTCGGCTGGGCCTGCGCAGCCATCCCCACAGAAAACAAAGACAAGAAGATGAATGTCCTAAAAAAGTGTTTCTTCATAAATGATACTTAAATTAACTGTTAATGATTATTGTGATAAAGTTTTTCTTTCCTCCACGGAATTTTTCTTCAAATATAAGCATAAATTCTATGTTCCAGCGGCTGGACCGTATAGTCCACGTAGCTGAACCGTATAGTCCACGCAGCTGAACCGTATAGTCCACGCAGGTAGACCGTACAGTCCAGCTGCTGGAACATAAAAAATAAAGGCACATTCAGGGATTGCTGACGGGAAAGAAAGACAAACCCATGCAGGCATCTTTCTTTCCCCTTGCAGTATCCTGCTATTTTTTACCTACATTGAATTCAGCTACCGTCACATTATAATTGTTGACCGGATCCCATTCATTGAACTGTGCCTTTATGTATCTATAAGTGGAAAGCGGAAGATCAAACGTCTGTTCAACAGGGCTTTGAGCCAAATCAATATTGGCCTTGATTTCCTCAAATGAGCTTCCGTCATTACTACCATATAAAGTAATGTTATGTACTTGCATTCCTCTTGTCGTGTTACGATGCCTCCACTTGAACTCATTGAACTCGCATGGCGCACCCATATCCACGATAAAGTAATGCTCAGTATTGCGGTTGACATAACCGTTATAATTGCCTTTTTCCGGTTTTACCAATGCAAAATAAGTTGAAGCATTGCCGTCAAGCATATGCTCGGGAAGACCTGTAGAGCCGTCTGGCACATAATTCAACACGCCTTCTCCCGTACTTTCACCCTTAGCGTTGCTGCGGAAGTTCGTGTCAATGCTCCAAAGCGCACGCTCGAACCATTCGCCGGCACCTATCGTAACGGTAATTTCAGCGGTAATGCCACTGTCATCCTGTGCCTCAGCCAAGATGGTTGCACTTCCTGCGGACAATGCCGTAACGATACCGTCCTCAGTTACACTTGCCACGCCCTCTCCGCTCTTCAGCGAATAAGTGACAACCGGTTCGGAAGCGTTTGACGGTATAATCGTTGTCTGCGCAGCCAGACTGAAAGACTGCCCTACCACAAATGTCTTTCCGCTAACCTTATCTGTCGGGAGCTTGATTTCCGTAATGTAGATCTTGCCTACCACTTCCACCGGAATGGTTTCCGTAAGATTCGTACCGTCAGTTGTAGCGACCGTTATGGAAGCGTTACCCTCCTTGATTCCGGTCACAATTCCGTTCTCGTCTACCATAACCACTCCCTCATCCGAAGACGTATAAACAAACTTGTGGCTTGCCTGCGAAGGAGTCACCGTAATGTTGGAAGCCAGATCGTATGTCTTCTCCTCTTCCACGGTAATCAGCTCAGGCACATCCAGCGCTTCGGTTAAAATCGGAGCGATTGTCACCTTACATGTAGTGGACAGGTTGTGGTTCCCGCGGAAAGTAACGGTCAGATCCGTTTCACCTTCTTTCAGCATGGTCAGCATTCCCTCGTTATCAACCGTTGCAACCGTTTCATCGCTCACCTTGTAAATGTATGCCGCAGGGTCAATTATCAGACTCTCCGGAGTCACTTCCATCGTAAGCGTATGAGTTCCGTTAATCAGGTTCAGTTCCAGCACATTGTCTTCATTTACCAGAGCCACCTTCAGCGTAGCATTTTCATAAGAAGAATAGTCGGAAGAATATTCGTAATCGTCCGAACAGCCCCCTGCCCCCATCATAAAGAGAAGAATGGCAGGAATGAGCCAGTATTGATTTATCTTTTTCATAAGCTCGAAATATTAAATTAGTTTTTCATGAACTTGCAGGCCCATGGTCATTCAACGAACAGCCAGTTCAGCCCGAAGAGTTCTTTCTTCAAGTTGTCCGCCGGACGCACTTTCACCGTATACATTCCGGCTTTCGGGAAGCTGATTTTGCCCAAATGCCGCGTGTAGTATTCGTCAAAGCCTTCCGGCCCGGGCAGTGTGACAGCCTTCACAGAATCCGCACCTTCCACACTCACCACATAAGGGCGGCCGGCCGAAACCGAATCGCACGAATAGCAAATGGAAAGCTCTCTTTCGCCTGCCTCGGGCACGTATACTTTCCACGAAGCGGCGGCGTTTTCTGATTCCCATCCGCGGATACAGGCAGGAGCAAGACGGCTCGGCTTTTTGACACGCTTCACTCCGCCTTCCAGCGATGCCTTGGCCTGGCTCATGGCTATTCCGCCGAAGTTGATTTCTCCGCAGAAGCCGTTTTCAGCCTCCAGCTCTCCTTCCACTTCAAGCTCAACAACAGAATCATAAGCCACCGGCTCCTTCAACGGACCCTGCACATGCAAAAGCAAGCCTTTCTGCACAAACTCCACTTCCTTGTCGTTCAAAGAAGGTATACGAGCCGAGATCACCTTGTTCTTCAATCCGTTAACCCGGATAATTCCGTCGGATGGCCATTCAAACACATGCAGATAAACTTTCGTCTTCCCATTTTCCGGACGCTGGGTTATCAGTCCCCAATCCTGCGAATCTTCAGCGAAAGGCGACGGACAAGTGCCGTAAAAACCCACCTTATTCTTATGTATCATCTCGCCTATCTCCCGCATCCGTGTCTTTATCTCCGGCGGAATGGAACCGTCTGCACGAGGACCGATGTTCAGCATCACATTTCCTCCCTTATAGATTCCCTTCACTATTTCACGGACAAAGTAAGTGGTGGGACGCCAGTTCTGGTCATCGCGGTTGTATCCCCACGAATGGTTGAACGTAGCCGCCGTTTCCCATGTATGCCCAAGAGGGCGGGCCGGGAACTCATTGTCGCCCATCGTCTGGAAATCAACGCCGTCGTCGCCCACTTCATGAATACCCAGGCGAGTGTTTACAATCACAGTCGGATCCAGCTTACGCACCATGGCAAGCATATCTCGCATCTGCTTTTCCGTCATCTGTCCAGCCTTAACCGGATCGCCGAGCCAGCAGTCAAACCAGATCAGCTTTACGCCGTAATCCTTTATCAGCTCTGCCACCTGCGGCATGGCTTTCTCCCGCCAATACTTGTCGTATTCCTCCGCTGTCGGCTGTTCCCGGAAAGGAGCTTCAATGTCGCCGCGTCCGGCAGCCACACGGTCAAAGCCCGGCTTCTGCTCGTCCGCATAATCCCAGCTGTTGTCGCGTCCGTTCGGATCGCCCCAGTCGAGCCACTGCGAATAATAGGCACACAGTACAATGCCGTACTTGTCACATTTCTCCTTCAGGCATTTCAGCACGTCAAAGCCTGTGCCCGAAAGCTTGCCGTAAGTATAGTCACTTACCTTTGAGTCCCAGAAAGCTACCCCGTCGTGATGCTTGGTCACAAAAGTAAGGTACTTGAATCCTCCTTCCTTGGCAGCAATCACCCAGTCTTCAATCTCTTTCTCGGAAATGGGCATCCGCTTGGCCATCCGGTCCCAGTCGGCTTTCTGCACCTTATTCCGATAACGGAGCCATTCGGCATACTCCGTATTGCGGACTCTCTCTCCATAAAAGCGTCCGGAAGCCGGAGTACACAACGACCAGTGTATCATCACTCCAAGCCGAGCCTCCTCAAACCAGGCGACTCTTTCTTTCTGAGTTTGGGGAAGAGGCGTTGCAGCCTCTTCCGTTTTCTGCTTGCCGCATCCCAAAAACAACGCTCCTGCGACAAGTGCCAACCAAATCTTATTCATATACATTGCTTCTACAACAGTTATTACCAGCCGGGATTCTGAATCAGCTTTCCATGGGAAGCGTCTATTTCTCTCTGCGGAATGGCACTGAAATACATCCGCTCGTCAAAGAAGTGCTGCTCGATAGGAACTACCGACCACGTATATTCGTCATCGCCGACCTTTTCCCAAACAGCAGCGCTAGTCCATACACCGTCCAGACGTTCATACATCTTGCGGCGTTTCAAATCCCAGAAACGGTTTCCACATTCGTTGGCAAACTCAATTCGGCGTTCGTTTATGATAAATTCAATCATCTCATCCTTGTTCATATTGGCGGGAACACCGTAGCGGTTGTCCTCACCCGGGTCGATGCCGGCACGGTTACGGATCTGGAACAGCTGGGATTCAATCTCGCTCCGGTTCGCATCGACGTCCAGTTCCGTCAAGGCTTCTGCATAATAGAGCATGATGCTCGGATAGCGGATAAACGACAAGCCCTGACCTTCAGAGTCGGAATCCCCTCCTCTCAACGACTCGTTCGAACATTTGCGATAATAATATCCCGTAGGCGAACCCTGTGCAGTGCCATACCCGTCATCCGTGGCTCCGCGGTAAGTATAAATAGGTTCTGCCTCTTCGCCTTTATTCTTGATCCATTTCGAGCCATTATAGATAATGGTATATCCTAAACGCGGGTCGCGGTTGTCATACGGATGATCCTCATCATAACCGGAATCAGGATCGGTTATCGCTTTCCCGTTCTTCATCGGGAAAGCCTCCACCAGCTCGTGATACGGATAAATAAGGTGGTTGCCGTTACGGCTTTTAGGCAGCAAAGCCTTCTGGAGGAAATTAGTACTCACAGTCAGCCACATCCAAACCCGTTCTTTAGACACACGGGTGGTAGTTGCTTTATAAAAGCCATTTCCCGGACGTGTGTCGTTGTCAATCAGCAGCTCGTTCGTACCCAGTTTCATCAGACGCTTGGCGGCAGTGGCCACTTTCTGCCAACGGTTCACATCGTAGTCGTCATAGCCTACCAGCAGACGGTTGTCGCCGCTTCCGATATTACCTCCGTTATACAGCGGACTGGCGGCCAGCGCATAGAGTTCTGTCAGCACACCCAATGCAGCAGGTGCCGTGGCACGGCCATAGTCTACGCCGTCCTGCACAAGCGGCAGGTTTTCGGCACAATATTCCAGTTCGCTTGCGATGTAGTCAACGCAAGTTTCAAAAGAAGAACGCTCCAGCAAGGCAGGATTATACGGGTCGATCACCTCATCGTAGAGCAGCGGAAGTCCGCCGTACTGCCGCAGGAGATGGAAATAGAAGAAAGCGCGTATAAAGCGTGCCTCATCTGCCAGACGCTTCTTCATGCCCTCGCTCAACGGAGCCTTCTGATAATTCTGCAAGAATGAGTTGCAGCGGTAAATCGTCTGATACGGCTCCTGCCATCCCTTCTCAAAATCTCCGAATCCGGCGTTTGTTCCGCCCTGGCTGAAATCGCCTTTCGTATAGGCCGGAGTAAACTCTGTAACCTTGAAATACGAATAACGGCTGTTGTCCGTACCGGCTTCATAGTCCTTATAGTTCTGCAGATTACTTGACACATTATGAGGCGACATGGTGCAGCGTCCCACCTGCCAGTAAAGCGCAGCGTTGAAGCCCATCACCTTGATACTGTCGGAAAAGACCGATTCCAAGTCGTCCGTTTCCTTGCCTTTGCTGTCCAGAAATCCTTCAGTCGTTTCGGTACATGATGCCCAGAACAGACAAGACCCCAACAATACAACCAATTTATTTTTCATACAGTATAATCATTAAAATACAATTTGACATCCAAAATTATAAACTCGCTGCTGCGGATAAGTATCCAGCGGGTTGCCCAACTGAGAACTTTCCGGATCCACTTCGTAGTCGTTCAGTTTGGACCATGTCAGCAGATTCTGTGCAGAGGCATAGATACGGATGGAGTTCACTTTCATCCGCTGTGTCCATGACTGCGGGAAAGTATAGCCCATCTCGATATTCTTCCAGCGCAGATAGTCGGCCGAACGCAGCCAAAAAGTAGAAGTAGCCGAGTTGTGTCCCAACTGTTCGCTCAAAATCGGGAATTTGGCATCCTTGTTCATTTCAATCAGCTGCTCCGGATCGGTCACCTTGTTGCCTTCCTCGTCAAACTGCGTCCAGCGGCTCAGATGAATCGGACGCGGACGTCCGTCGGTGCTTCCGATTGTCAGCACTTTCTGGCAGTTCAGCGAAGCTCCCGTAGCACCCTGGAACAGGGTACTGAAATCGAATCCCTTATAAGAGAAACCGATTGTCAAACCATAGTTTGTATCGGGACGGCTGTTTCCGATAGCCACCTTGTCATATTCATTGATGATTCCGTCGGGCACTCCGCTCGGTCCGCTGATGTCCTTGTATTTCAAGTCACCCGGAATCACATCCCTCAGCTTGTCATACGGACCGTTGTCAATTTCCTCCTGACTATTGTAGAAGCCGTCGGCCACATATCCGAAGATAGTGCCGATAGGGCGGCCTGTCTGCATGCTCAATGTATACGGGCTGGGATTCTCTCCCATCTCAACAATCTTATTCTTTGCGTGAGATACAATGCCCCGCAGGAAATAGCTGAAGTTGTCACCGATGGTCGAACGCCATGTCACTTCCAAATCCCATCCGCGGTTTTCCGTACGTCCGATATTCATGAAAGGCAGCACGCCGTCCATATAACCGGCATAAAGCGGAATGTTCTGCGGTTTCGACAAGATGTCGTTACGATGGTTGATAAAGTATTCGTAAGTGACAGACAAGCGGTTGTTGAACATACGCAGGTCAACGCCCAGGTTCAGTTTTTTCTCCACCTCCCATTTCACGTTTTCATTGGCAATCTTCTCCAGAAAGTAAGCCGGAATTTTAGCCGTGGAAGTAGATTCGCCGAACGGATAGTCATAATCCTTCTTGTAAGATTCCAGATAAGTGTAAACGCCTCCGACAACCGCATCAGCACCGGAAAGACCATACGAACCTCTTAGCTTCAGCATATCTACAAAGACGCTGTTCAGCCAAGGCTTGGCGTAAGGCTCTTCCGCAATGTTCCATCCCCAGGAAACCGACGGGAAGAAGTCGAAACGATTCTGTTTCGAGAAACGGTCGGAGCCGTTGTACGAACCGCTCACTTCAATCAGGTAGCGCGAATTATAGTCGTAGCTGAAACGTCCGGAATAACTGATTGAGTTGCTCGGCGTATCCGCGCCGCTGCGGTCAGTATACCAGTTGGCCATCAGAAGTCCTCCGATATTGTGTCCGCCGAACTTGCGGCTGTAAGACAAATCAACACGGGAATTGATCTGCAGATACGGTTTTGTTGCGGACTCATCGATACCCATCGGACGCAGCACATAAACGTACTGGTTGACCGGCATATAGGTGTCTGTTTCGCTGTCATGATAGAAAGCCAGGAAGTCACCGCTTGCGCGATGCAGTTTGCGGGTAGTTCCCCAACGATTGGTCAGAGCCATCACACCTCTTATCTTCAGTCCCTTTGTAATGAAGTCCAAGTTATGCTCCAACGTGATATTGCCATTCACATTGTTTTTCCATTCACGGTCGTAACCTCCCTGAGACATCAGCACCAGCGGATTCATAGGCGAACCGCTGTACATACCGAACGTGCCGTCCGGATTGTAGGCAGGATAACGCCACGGAGTAAAGTGACCTCCCATCAGTCGGGTAAAGATACTGAACGTACCCGTCTGTCCCGGATTAGGCAGATACGGCTCGTTCACTTCCGAAAGGATGGCGTTGGCATTGATCTTCATCAGAAAGTCCTTCGTAATCTGAATGTCGAAGTTGGAACGCAGGTTGTAACGCTTCAGATAATAGTCGTTATTAAAATCCTCCGTTTTCGGGATATTCTTCAACAAGCCTCCCTGATCGGTATAGCCGAACGAAACGAAATACTTCACCTTTTCAGTACCTCCCTGCACGTCCACATTGTACTGCTGCATCAGAGAAGTCTTCTTGTACATCAGATCCTGCCAGTCCACATTCGGATAAAGATAGGGAGAATCGCCTGTACGGTAATGTTCCAAAGACTCGTCGCTGTAAAGCGGATCGGCCAGCTCAGCCACATTCTCGTCATTCATATACATTTCCTTGATCAGCTTCAGGCTCTGATATGAATCCAGGAACTTGCTGTTATAAGTAGGCTGCTGCAAACCGATATCGGCGCGGAAAGTTATTCTGGGTTTCCCGACTTTACCTCGGCGCGTCGTAATCAGGATGACACCGTTAGCTCCCTTCAATCCGAAGATAGAAGTACTTGCCGCGTCTTTCAGAATGGCCACATCCTCAATGTCATTCGGTGACAGTTGCGACAAAGTGGAAATGTCAGACTCAATATCGTCAATCAGCACCAGCGGAGATACGGAAACGTCTGCATATGTAGAAATACCGCGGATGAATATGTCGGCAGCATCGTTGCCCGGCTGTCCGCTCGACTGCAGCTGGAAAAGTCCGGGCAAACGTCCGGCCAACGCATTCTGAATATTAGCCGTAGGCGACTGGCGCAATGTGTTTCCGTTCACCTGGCTGATAGAAGCAATGTTGGAGAGGCGGGATTTCGTTCCGAATCCCTGCTGTATCACCACTACCTCATTCAGCATCGTGGCATCGTTCTCCAGCACAATAATCATATTACTCCTTGCAGTTACAGTTTTTGTGGTATATCCCACATAACTGATCTGCAGTTTGGAACTGCTGCTTTTCACCTTTATGGTAAAGTTACCATCCAAATCCGTAAGCACACCGTTGGTCGGGTTTCCCACTTCCCTGACGGTAGCCCCCACCAGCACATCGGTGGCATCTTTCACCGTACCTTTTACGGTAACCTGCGCCCATACCGACAATGGCATCAGCGCCAATAAAAGGATGATTATATGTTTCATATTATTCTAAATCTGTGTTTTTAATAGTCCCATCCGGGATTCTGAGTTAACTCTGGGTTGCCCACCATTTCTGTCCGAGGAATGGGATACCAGTACATTTTATTCTCGTCAAAAGTAGACGTACGTACATCTACATACTCATACTGGAATGAACCGTCCGGCAGTTTGACAATCTCAACACCTCTTACAGGCTCCTCCATCACGTCTTCGGCAATCTTCCAGCGGCGGATATCCCAGAAACGGTGTTCCTCGAAAGCCAGTTCAATACGCCTTTCGTTGCGAATGATTTCCTGCATTTCCTCATACGTATAGCTTGCCGGCAGTCCGTAGCGTCCGTCATCTCCGGCTTCGATTCCGGCACGTTCGCGCAACTGAATCAGGCAATCTTCGATGACAGCGGCGTGCGCTCCCGAATTGCCAGCCCGGTCTACCTCGTTAAGAGCTTCCGCATAGTTCAGCAGAATCTCCGCATACCGGATAATATTGTAGTTATGAGGTATCGAATTGAAACCGGAATTGTCATTGCGATTCTCGTTCAGACCAAGGAACTTGCGCAGATAATATCCCGTCTGCGTCGCGATTCTGCCCGGTGAATACGGACGGTCCAGACCTCCGTCAAAGGTTTCCACCGCACGTTTCAGCCATGTCGAACCGTTATAGAAGATGGTATACGTCAGACGCGGGTCACGGTTTGCATACGGATTCTGCGGATCATACGGATATTTGGACGTAGGATCATCAATACGCTTGCCGTCCAGTGTCAGGAAAGCGTCCACCAGATTCTGGCTCGGGCTGGTATATCCCCAGCATTTGCCGCGCTGGTAGCCTATCGGACTGTTGTTGCTCTCCGGGCTGGTTCCGTCGCCCGACAACTTAAAGAAAATGGCCTCCTCATTGTTCCCGGCAATTGTTTTCGCATCGCCGAAGAATTCCAGAAATCCTGCGGTTCCGGCAACTCCTTCATCATCAACTGAAGTCTTGTGCAGGCCGTAAATGCCAAGGTCGATTACCGCTTTCGCAGCATCGGCAGCTTCCTGCCATCTCTCCTTTTCTGCTACCGTTTCATCCTCTTCCGCCAGCTTCTCGGCATACAGCGGACTTGCCATATAAAGCTTCAGGTGCGACAGGAATCCCAATACCGCTCCCTTGTTGACACGTCCCACAATGCTTTCCAGCTCGGTGGGAACTGTCACCATCGCTTCATACAAGTCGTTGTAGCAAGAACCTTCCACATCCGGGCTGACTTCATTCAGGATATAGTTCTTCACGTCCTTCATGCTGCTCCGGGGAATATTCCAGTCGTCATCGTAATTGAAGACATTATCGCCTACCATGGGTACTCCCCCCCATCGCTTCATCAGTTCAAAATAGAAATAGGCACGAAGGAAACGCGTTTCGGCAATCATGCGCTTCTTCTCGTCAGCTGTAAGATTCGGCCCCGTGGGATAGTCCTTTATCTTTTCCAGAAACAGGTTTGCACGACGGATTCCGGTATAGAAGTTTTTCCAGGCATTTCCGTCCAGACTCGCGATATTTTCCGGCGACAAACGTCCGTTGCGGTAATTTTCCAGGCTGCTGCTTCCTCCCATATCACGCGTCGGAACGCCGTCATCGGTAGCCGCATCCAGATAGGAACTGCTCAGCCGGTTGTGCAGCGAAGGCAGCGAATAATACACCGCATAATACAAGCCCTTCATCGTGCTGGCCAAAGAGTCTTTCGGATTAACTACATCTTCCTCCAGCGTCCACTCCAAAGGCTCAGACTCAAATGTGTTGCATCCGCTTGCAGCCAACAGCCCCAGCACACACAGCAAATGAAATCTTTTTACTATTATCTTTTTCATATTGTTTCTATTCGATTTTGTTAGAATTGAATGTTAATGCCGACATTGTAGGCCTTGGTATTCGGAATAATGCCGTAACTTGTTCCGTTGGTGAAGCTCAGCAGTTCCGGGTCACGATCCTTGATGCCGCATATTGTCAGCAGGTTATAACCGTTGACAAAGAATTTCAGGCCGCTGATATGGATAGGCTTCGTCCACTTCTGAGGCAAGGTATAAGAAATCTCCACATTCTTCAGGCGCAAGTAGCTTACATTCTGCAGCCAGAACGTTGAAGTGCGCTCGTTATACGAATTTCCGATTGACAGACGGGGATAGCTGGCATCCCGATTTTCAGGAGTCCAATAGTCGAGATGCTCCACTAAAGCCTGTCCGTAGCTTCCCTGCGCATTGGAGGTGAAAGGCATTGTCTTGGAAGTGGTCTGCACATTGCCGCGGCCCGACCACTGCATCGAGAATGCAAGCCCTTTCCATTCAGCACCCAGGAAAATACCGTAGTCAACCAGCGGCCCGCGTGTTCCGATGCCTGTCACGTCTTTTCCGTCCAGCACATGGTCACCGTTAAGGTCACGGTATTTCAGGTCACCCGGCTGGGGTTTATAGTCCGGAATACTGGTAATGTCCAGATACTGGTCGATTTCTTCCTGGTTCTGGAAGAATCCGTCACACACATAGCCGAAAACCTGGCTGATCGGCTCGCCCACACGCTGCATATACGCTTCCGGATATTGATTCTCGCCGTTGGCAAGTATCTTCGTCCAATAGAGGGTGGCATTGGCGCTTGCCGTGAACGAAAAGTCATTCCACTTCTTGTTATAGGTCAAATCCAGCTCAAGCCCGCTGCGCCTGCTCTTTGCGATGTTCTGGTAAGGCAACGTCATACCGATGACGCTATTGCTTCCCTTTCCTGCAGGAATCGACAGGTTATCCGAATAGTTAATACGGAAATATTCTGCCGTTACGAACAGGCTGTGGTTGAACAGTTCCATGTCTACGCCCGCATTCCACCGGGTTCTCTTTTCCCACTGAACTACATACGGCATGTTCGACTCCGTAAGTATCGCATTTCCTGCCGGAGTTTTCCCGAAATAAGCATTCGTATTACTCGGATAACTGTAATATTTCAGATAATTGTAATAGTAATTGCTCAACGTACCCGTACCGCTTCTATAATAGGCACCCGTTCCGTCGCTTCCGTTCAGTCCGAACGTAGCTCTGAGCTTCATGGCATTGATGGCCGGCACATTGAACCATTTCTCCTTGTGCAGGTTCCATCCGATTCCGGCCGATGGGAAAGCTCCCCACTGGTGCCCCGGCTTCAGCGTATTCAGACTCATGCCCGACATGGCGAACTCGGCCAAGAAACGGCGGTCATAGTTGTATTCCGCACGGAAGCTGACAGCATTCTTGCGCAGAGGAATGTTCTTGGCACTGACCATATAGTCGTTATAGGCATACAGTGCCTTGGTCTTGAAGTTGTGCTTCGCGATATGGAAGTCATACCCCAGCGCAAACTCCGCATACTGCATGCGGTTCAGTCTGCTGTAACTCGTTTTATTGTTCTGCGCTCCTGCTGAAGCCATCTGCTGATAGACTTCTTCCGCATTGGGATTGGTAGGATCCTTCCAGTACGAATAGACAGCGAAAGTTTTGCTTCTCTCCAGGTTCTCACGGTAAGAAGAGTTATAAGAATAAGTTCCGCTAAGATACAGCCCTTTCAGTCTGCCCTGGAAATGATGTTCCAACGAAATGTCGAGATTGAAGTCCGTCTTCGGATAAAGGTTATACCCCGAAAGAATAGTCTGACCGTAAAGGTTGTCATCCGCATAGACAGGCGTTCCGCCCAATGTACCGTCCGGATTGAACACGGGGAACGCATTGTTCGGAATGGTATACATGTCGCGGTAGATGCTTCCCATCATTGCCTTTCCCGGAGTCGTTTCGCGGAACATCTGGCCGAACAGACCCACTTTCAGCAGTGTATGGTCGGTTATGGAGATGTCCGTATTGACGCGCAAAGAATATTTCTTGAAGTTTTCGCGTGTCTGATACGAGTTCAGCGAATTGTCCTGATTCAGGAAACCAGCCTGATCGTACACATTCAGGTCGATGAAATAACGGGCTGTCTTTCCGCCGCCCGACAAATTAAGGTTGTACTGCTGGGTGGGCGCCGTATTGCGCAGCAGCACATCCTGCCAGTCCACATTGGGATGCGTATACGGACTTGCACCCGTGCGGTACAGTTCCAGGTCGGTCTGACTGTACAGCGGCTGCCTGCCGTCGTTCACCAGCGCCTCATTCAGCATGGAAGCCCAGCTGTATGAATCCAGGAAGTCGGGACGGAATATCTGCCGGTTGAACGCCAATTGGGCGGTAAAATCAATCTTCAGACTGGAATACTGTCCGCGTTTCGTCTTGATATAGACCACGCCGTTTCCGCTCGACATCCCCATCATCGACAGCCCCAGTCCGTCCTTAATGACGGAAACCGATTCAATCTGGCTGGCCGGAAGATTCACGTCCGAACGGGGAATGCCGTCAACCAGAATAATCGGAGTAGTTCCGCGCACCGACAACGAACGCTGCTCCGTGGGATATCCCTGGCTCATATCAACATACAAACCGGGAAGCACGCCGTCTAACGTTGACTCCATCATAAACACCGGACGGTGTTCCAGCCTCTTTCCGGATACCGTAGAAACGGACTGAAGCGTCAGTTCCGGATCTTGCGCTCCCTGCAATACGTTTACAGTTTCACTCAGCTTCTCAAGATCCACATCACTTCCTCCACTGTCTTGGGCCGCAACAAAATGGGCGGCGCACAACAAGCAAAGCGCAAGGCAACTTTTTTTGCCAAGAGTGTTCATTCTTTTTATATTTCCCATACGATTTTAAAATGTAGAAGTGTTTTTCATTTTCAAGTCAAATAACCCTATTTATAGCTCTGCCATGTATTATCGGTAATCTTATAGATATCAGCGGCAGGCTCATCATATCCGGCACTCTCAATTTCTTTGACCAATACGTCAATATCCGCCTGCGACACGACAAAATCCTTATTTCCGTAGTCATTCAGCGTAGCGTTGCACGGACGCAGGAAGCCCCATTTCGTAAAAAAGTCGATAAGGTTCAGATTGGAAATGCGGCATGCCTGACGCACAAAGTCCAGCTGATCCAGACCCGCGTTCTGCCCCTTTTCGCTCGGACTTTCGTTTTCACGGAAATATTCATAAAGATCCTTATAGAAATCTTCCTGTCCGCGCGCTTTCACGATATAGAGATAAAGCTGCCAGAACGGAACCAGCTGCGTTTCGCGTGTAATGCTGCTGATGCCCGGCAAACAATGAGCACGTTCTCCGTCAACAATCAGCTTTGTAGCGGCATTATAAATGATATCACTGCCCTGAGATACTCCATTCTCATCTTTCGGATTAATCTTGTCCACCTGCAGCTTGCAGTTTGCACCAACTTTTTCCTGGGCATAAAGACAATAGATATTGTTTGTAACCTCAGTCATTCCGGCCCATTTGGCACCCGGTCTGACTTGGTTGACGTGTCCTGCCTCATGAGCCGGCCCCCACAAACGTGCCTTGAATGCATTCGGCTCAAAGAACATTTCCCCATTATACGGACTTGTAATTTTGGCAGGATAAACCGTGCGGTAGTTCGACGCATTGGGAGAAGAAGCTGTGTTATCTATGCAGAAATGCAAGCGGTTATTGAACATGCGGTTATATTTGACCAGACCGGCAAACTCCTGTTCCCAGTAAACAAGGTTGTCGTAAGTTTCGATAATCTTCCAGATTTCATCTTTATCGGTATTGCCGTCATCTGTAACGTCTGTCCCCGTAATAGTCCTTCCCGCTCTGCTTTCATTGTCTTTAAACTGCTTGGCTTCCCAAGTAATCTGCGCACGCTTTCCCAGCAGGTCGATATAGCCGTAACCGGAATTTATGGCAATGTCCAAAATGCGGTCCCAGTCTGCTTTCGTGTGCTTCTGAATATCAAAATAACCGTTCACCTTGCCGAACAGGAAATGGATGGCAACCGATTTGGCGGCAGCCTGCTGTCTGGCCTCATCCGTATCAAGCACTAACGGTATGTCGTCAGTCACAAAGTTCTGCACATAAATTTCTCCGGTGATAGGAGCCACAACCTTGTTCAGTCCCTGCACCAGCGTCAGCTTGCCCTGGTTGCCATATCCTCCGTCCAGTCCCAAGAACATCAGCTGGAGGTTTGCCCCCTCATACAGCTTGCCTACCCATATATATAAGGTTTCGTCCTTTTCGGCGAAAATGCCGGTCGGATTATCGCACTGGCTGTATCTTGAAGTCTTGTTGGCATCAGCCATAATTGTCGGATCCTGATACGGACGATAAACAGCCGCACGGAATTCCGGATCATAGTTGCCTGCCTTCATAGCCAATGCCAGTTCGCGTATCTGGTCACTTGGAATAGCGGCAATTTCTTCGTCCGTCAAGCCTTCCCTCAACTCCGCACAAGTTTCATCCTGGAAATAAGCCGAGAAGTCGGCATCCTGCTTCACCGTCAGCGTCTGTCTGTGGCTTTCATCATAAACCAGCGTAAGGACAGCCGAGCGATAATAAGAAGAAGGGGGCACCTTGATACTCATTGTGCCTTCGTCCAATGTTACATCACACCATTTTCTATTGGCCTCTTCCATGATACATCCTATATGCGACAAATCTACCCCCTCAGCCACATTAAATGTCACCTCACGCTCTCCGCCCTGCACATTGAAAGTTACCTCTTCCGGCAAGTTCTGAATCCAATTGTCCGGAACCGGCGTATCTGCCGCATCGTCTTTTGCATCGCATCCGGCAGCAAAAAACAGCAATGCAATCCAACAACAGATGCGGGACACATCCCAATACATCCTTTTCTTTTCTGTTTTCATATTAATTATTTTTTAAAGTTTTAAAGCATCACAAAATTATCCGTAAAAATAAAAGAATATAATTTAAGGTTACAAAACAAGTGCATCAATCTGCCAATCGCACAAATTGAGCACATTTTTCGCACGATTTTACCCCATTTCCCCTTTCACAGAGTCCGAAGAACCCTTATCTGAACACGAGTCCAATGCGGAAACAAACGAAACCGTCCGGATGAATTCCCCGGAAAAAGCCGGACGGTTTCCGCTAAAATCTTTATCTCCAGCCTAGAGATATATAAATCCAGACTAAAAACAGATGTCTTCAGGCTAAAGATACATATCTCTAACCTGAAGACAAACTCTTTTCTGCACCTCCTGCAACTCTTTACGCAGGATTGCCGAATGCCTTAACATGAAAGAAAGCATTCTCCTCATCGGACAGACTTACGCCAAATGCAGTCAAACATCTGTTAATGCACTGCAACCTGTTCTGTCAGTATCTTTTTTATAGGAAAGACAAAACGTTCCAGCAATGAAAAGTCATCTGTTATAATATCCGCCTGACCTTCCATGCCTGGAACAAAAGGCAAAGTTCTGTTATATGTAGTGAGAAGCCCGTCAGGAAATGAGATTTCCACAATATAATAACTTGTTTCGTTCATTTTCACCGGCACTAGAGATATATTCCTTACCGTACCGTTAACCATGCCAAACTCCGTATCCGGAAAATTACTGAAACGTATGTTCACCCGTTGTCCGGGCTTCACCTTGCCGGAACGTTCGATAGGCAAGAACGCCTTTCCTATCAATTCCCCCTTATTGTACGGCACAATGCTGAAAGCCTCTTCTCCGGATGAAATATTTTGGTTTTCCACCCAATAATTGGTAAACGTCACTTTCCCTTTGATAGGGGACTTCAGAACATAGGTCAGTTCCCAGTTTCTTATATCCGTTTGCAGCTGCATGAAAAGAGATTTCAACTGCAACTCCAGCTCATCCTTTTTATCAAGATACTGATACTCCGTGTCATATAGTGTTTCATACTGTTGCGTTATCTGAATATCCTGACTTTCAAGACCTGACACTATATTTTCATACGAAAGCCGGTTCTGGATATATGACCCGTAGCTATTTTCAAGTTCCAGGTCAGAAACAAGCCCCTTGAGATGAAGCAGCGAATCCCTTTCATATTGCTTATGGCTGATGCCAAGCTGTATCTTCATCAATCTCTCCTGCTTTTTCATATTCTCCGCATAATCTATATTCTTTGTTATCCTCCGCCTCATCATGTTGACTTTAGTTCTGTAATAGTCAAATACAATGAAACGCTTGTATTCGGACAAAGTCGTATAATATGACGAATATACATTCTGAAATCCTCCAAGTATAAGATCTCTTTTCGGAAGTGTAACCGAGTCAGCAGTCCACGGCACATTGTTTTCCAGAAAATCACGCAAATAAGCTACATCTCCGGCAAGCGCATCATTTTCTATCATCGCAAGATACATTCCCTTTTCTACATCTTGATTGTCCTTAACGTAAAGTTTCTGTATCTTCCCGCTGTATCTTGCAACGACAGTCACCGCAGGCCTTACCCCCGTAAGCTCTACAGCAGAAGAGATGACGTCCGGATATTTGAAAACGGCACTGCCTGCTATAAGCAGAAACATTATGATTGCCACAACAGTTATTCCCCATCTCAATATCCATGACGGGACACTGCTCAGCACCTCCTGAAATTCCTCGCTTCTCAGTTCTATGTCATGTTTCTTGTCTTCCATATGCATTCATAAACCAAGTTCAAGCTGGTTCTTTACGAGTTTGTAGTAAATTCCCTTCAACTTTGAAAGTTCACTGTGTGTGCCTTCCTCTGCCACCGCTCCGTTATCAAGCACGATTATGTTGTCCGCATTCTGCACGGTACTCAGGCGGTGCGCCACGACCACCACAGTCTTCCCTTTATAGAATCCATTCAAATTATCCATTATGGCACGCTCATTGTTTGCATCCAGCGCATTTGTAGCTTCATCAAAGAAAAGAAATTCCGGATTCTTATAGATTGCTCTTGCTATAAGTATCCGCTGTTTCTGACCCTGGCTGATGCCGTTTCCTTCCATTCCTATCCTTGTATTGTATTTCAGCGGAAGGGACTCTATGAAATCGCGGATGCACGCAGCTTCAACGGCGTGGTACAGACGTTCACGGTCTATAGCATCAGTTCCAAGAGCGATGTTGCGGGCTATCGTATCAGAAAAGATAAATCCATCCTGCATGACAGCCCCCGTACTATGCCTCCAAAGGTGCGGATTGATATCCTTCAAGTCCACGCTCCCTATCTTCAGACTTCCCTTGTTCGGATTATAGAATCCAAGCAGAAGCTTTATAACGGTAGTCTTCCCGCTTCCGCTTGCTCCGACTATAGCAGTCACCTTATGCCTCGGTATCTCGATGTTTATGTCTTTCAATATGTATTCCCTGTCCGAACCGTCATAGCTGAAGCACACTCCGTCCAGCCTGAGGCTTCCGCTTTTCGGAATCTCATTGATACGCTCGTCCCGATTCTGTTCCTCGTCCTCTCTGTTATGTATCTCATTGAGCCTTTCAAGACTAATCTTGGCATCCTGCAAAGACTGCGCAAAGCCGATGATTTGCCCTACAGGTGCCGACAGCTGGCCTATTATGTAGCTGACCGACATCATCATGCCAAGCGTTATCTCCCCTTCTATCACAGCCCTTGCGGATATATAGGAAATCAGCAACCCCGTAGTGCGGCTGAAAAAGATCGAACCTATCTGCTGGTACTGGCCCAACGCCGTACTCTTAATGCTTATCTTGAAAAGCTTCACCTGTATGCTTTCCCAAAGCCACCTTTGCTGTTTCTCACAGTTGTTCAGCTTGATTTCCTGCATGCCGGTTATCATCTGCACCATGTTGCTCTGATTCACAGAAGACTGCGTAAAGCGTGCATTGTCCAGTTTTCTTCTGTAGCGCATAAAGAAAACAATCCACAATACATACAGTGTGTTTCCCACGATGAAAACCAGCAAGATCTGCACATCATAATAGACCAGAATGAACGCAAATACGATGAAGTTGAACAAAGAAAAAAACGTAGTCAAAGCATTCCCTGTCATAAAAGCCTGGATACGGCTATGGTCGCCTATGCGCTGCATGATATCGCCTATATTCTTGCTGTCGAAGAAGTGAAGAGGTAACTTCATCAGCTTCATCAGGAAGTCCGAAATAAGCGTAATGCTTATCCGCGTGTTCATGTGCAGGGTTATCCAGCTTTGAATGAAACTGACCCCGGTCTGCGTAACAGCCAATACGAGCTGCGCTACCAGTATCAGAGTAATCAGATTCAGATTGTTATTGTTTATCCCCTGGTCCACTACAGCCTGAGTAAGGAAAGGAAGGATAAGCGAAAAGATACTTCCAAGCATTATTCCTATCACAAGCTGCAACAGCTGCGACTTATAAGGAAACAGATACCGGAAGAAGTAGCCGATATTCCGGTTTCCACCCATCCTTTCATCCTCATGCTCATAAAATTCAGGAGAAGGACTTAAAGCCAGTGCCGTTCCGGCCTCCTCGTTTCCGTCTTTTGTAGAACACCAACATTTGCGGAATCCCTGTTCATCTATTTTATACTTTCCGCGCGCAGGATCAGATATTCTGAAATAATGGTTTCCCTCCTTCCCTCTAATCTCGTAACACACCACAAAATGGTTCTGGTTCCAGTGCAGTATGCACGGCAGCGGCATATCCTCTATCAGCCTGCTCAAAGTGATACGCAGTCCCTGTGTACGGAAGCCTATGCTTTCTGCCGCATCGCTTATGCCGAGCATCGAAACTCCTTGCCGCGTTATGAAACTTTTATCACGCAAGGTCTGTAAAGAGTAGCTCCTGCCGTAATACTTCGCTATTATGCGAAGACAGGCAGGACCGCAATCCATCGCATCAAGCTGGAGGTAGTTAGGAAAACTTTTTATTTTCATTCTTATATGAGATAAATTTTATTCCACATATCATATCCACACAATTCATAATGAAAACAAGCATCACAGTTCATTTATCAACTTCACATACCCCATACGCATATGCTTCAACTGATACCTGTTCTTATAAGTTTCATACGCTTTCTTTCCCAAGTATTCGCATAGCTCCTCCGAATCCAGCAATGACACAATAGCATTGGCCAAATCTTCAGCGGTCTTCTTCGGGCATTTACAGCCGTTCAATTTAACAACACTGGCGTTCTCTCCTGACTTGAACATATCACTCAGACCATACCCGTCCGTTGTTACTACCGGAATGCCATTCATCATCATCTCTATTCCTGTATAAGAGCATTGCTCGTAACAGGAAGGAATCACTCCAATATCCGCTATTGCATACCATTTCTGCAACAGTTCCTTCGGCAGAAAACCTGTTACCGTTATTCTACTTACCGCATGCGGATACGATGCAAGCAGTTTCTCCACATGAGAGTTCAACGAACCAGCAAGCACAAGCCTTGCTTTTGGATTCTGCAGCAATACTTTTTCAAAGGCACTGAATAAGACATCTATGCCCTTGGCTGAAACCAGTCTTCCTGAAAACAGCAGAACCTTCTCATCATTATCTATAAAGAAATCTTTGCGCACGGTCGCCCTGTCACCTTTCTTTGACTGCGGCAATCCATTAGAAATCAAAGACAGTTTCTTTTCGTCCACTCCATATAAGTCACGCAACAGACAAAAACTTTCATGACACAAACAGACAATCTTATCTGACAGGCCATAAATCCTTTTCTCTTCATCATACCTGTCAATAAGGAACGAATATCTATTTTTTATATTCTTCCGTTTCCCCACCTTGATTATCCGTGTATATTTCTCCCTGCTTCCCGTACACTCCATCGTCCACCCGAAATCATGAATAACAAATATAATTTTACTAAGAGGAAGATATTCTCTAATCATGGCCAGAAAGTCCGAACAGGGTGAATGACTTGCTATAATCAGATTGTCACTGTCATCCCCTATATATATTTTAAAAGCCACGGATATTATATCTCCATTCGAAGTATAATTTCCCGTTGGAAACGGAGGAAACATTATTCGCCTGATGCCATCATGATAAACGACGGCAAGTTCTTTAGAATCCGAATTAAAAGAAACGACGCATACCTCAGATACAGGTTTCAGAATCCTTACCAGCTGCCTGGTATATGTGCCTATGCCGTTTCTTTTTGAACTGATGGACTCATCCAATATATACACCTTTTTCATTCAGAACTATTTTTTTCAACAACAATCCGGCCAGTCCGTTTTTCAAGCCTAAACCATGCCCGGCATTCTCCGTTTTCACCTCTATCCATTTTATAAAGTCGAAAGTATAGCGGGGAACTTTTCCCGATTCGTAAAACCTCCTGTAGCCAGCACACAATGACATCAAAGAAACGGGGATATCATCCTCGCTCGTTCTACATGCCGCCACATAAACATCTTTTAAGAAGTCACCATCAAAAGGATATCTCCCACTCTGATTCCACACGCCCTGCAAATGAGCGGTTATGTAATGCAGCAGCCCCTCCAAGCCTGTTTCTAAGGAAAGATCGGTCATACGCCTAACATTTTCTCGGACAATTCTTTCATCAAACTCCTTGCAGACTTCCAAACTGTCACCCTCCACCAGACGGTTTTGTATCAGATACTCCATTCCCCACCCTATGCCGGCAATACCCTTGTCAAAACTTATACTTAGATCATTCGTGAGCTGCTCTGTCATACGATCCAACAGCACATCCATTATCTCCTTATAAATTTCATCAGATGTCCGTTCATACAATAGGGCAAAGCCTAATATGATGCCGGTTTGCCCATAGAACAGGCCGCTATCCTTTAAAAATGCCGTTTCCAGCAACAGGCGGTTCAGCATCCTTTGTTCCATCGAAAACTGCGATTCCATATCATTCCTTTTTTGAAACCTGCTTTATGAAAAGTTTCATTCCGTCCCTTATCTCCTGCTGCATGCGCTCCACTCCATGGCTCGGCCGTGTCAGGTCCGCGTTAAGCAACTCGCCTCTGGGAGACAACAGAAAGTAACGGGGTATCGGCGTGGAAGAGCCTCCGTAAACCTTCGACTGAATGTCGGCCCACAGTTCTTTTGAGGCAAGCAGATGCAGGCCGGAAAGCTGGCCCTCTATACGGGAACGCCATTTCCCGGCATCGCTGTCTATCGACACATAGACCATGGAAACCTGGTTGTAGAACTGAGAAAGCATGTTGTCAACCTGGTCCTTGTAGCCAAACTCCATCATGCATGGAACGCACCACGTGGCCCACAGGTCAACCAATACGAATTTCCCATCAAGCTCCTCACAAGAACAAAGGGCCTCCAGGCTCGAAGGAGAACAGGACATGACTTGGGCAGTGCTGTTCTTCGCCTTATAGGACTCATATTCACGCTTGCAGATGGCATAGGACTCCGAATCCGGAAAACGGCGGTGAATGTACGCAAGCACCGAATCGTTATCAAACCCATCAATATGAAAAATCAGCTGAAACATGAAATGGGTGAAGAGTTCTGACAGAACATCCGACGGGGAGGCCAGCATAAAATCCGGTTCATAAGTAAGCTTGCAGCCCGCAAGTTCCGATTTTACCCTGTTCCGCTCCGCCTCATCCAACTGTGAATACACATATTCATAATAGTATATAAAATACACGGAAGCATGGTGCCTGTAGAAGTCGCCCTCTACGGGACATGAACGGTAGAGGGAGTCCACCAGAAAGCCTATCCGGGCCAATGACGCCCTTGACTGCACAGAGTCCTTCGCCTTTAAAAGCTCGTCAGCCAGCACTTCGGTTTCACCATACTTCAGCTCACGGCGCAATATCTCCCCGAACCGGGAACGGTCATTCTCAAGCTCACGCTCATAGGGAGGCGTAATCTGCAGGCGGGGAATATTGTCCGGCGACAAGCCGGAGAAGTCATCCGCATCGACAAAACGCTTCAAATACTTCTGAACATTTTCCCTAAACACCAGCTCCTTGTCACGGTATAAAAAACGAGAACAGTAGTTGTTGATCATTTCATTGCCACCTTTCACCGACAGGACCCCCTTCTTACGGTATACGTGCAAGGTATCGTCCGGAGCGACATAAAGAATTTCATGGCCGATTCTATCCGGAAACTTTAAAGAAAGGATAGAAATGTCATCCACATGGAGGTCGTAGTCCGCGGGCAGACCGGCCCGGACATCAAGCGTGTCATGCGCATAAACGGAATTATAGAGACCGTCGACCGGCTTGTATATGAACAGCCTGATCGGCTCGTCGAACAGAAAGGAAACGTGCACATTGTTTCCATATGCCAAAGGATGGAACAGGCAAAGCAGCAGGATTGTCAGAAACTGTTTTCTCATACAATATAAAAGTTAATCATATTACCTAATTTATACTTAAAGAATAGTATATCTGTACTCAGAATTTACTTAAAAACAACAACAGCTTTAACAGGGTTAGTTTCATGTTAAAGACTAACCCTGTTTATTGATGAAACTCTAACAATACAATAACCGCATACAACTGTAGCAATGAAAAAATATCCTCAAATACAATTTACCTTCTCGTACCCCGGACATGCCGCAAAAGCAAGACTATAAACCTTGCGAGGATCATTTGACTTAACCGTTACTTTCTTATCGGGAGGCAAAGGAGTATTGTCTTCACCTAACGCACCAGAATGAGGCTGAAAGCACAGGCAATCCCACTCTCTTTCTTCTGACCCACTGCCGGTAAACCCGCTTCCGCCAAGAACCTGCTTCATCTCTCTTTCTGAAAGAACACTTGCATTTCTCAATTTCAAAGTTCCTAACTTTTTCATAATTTAAAATTTTAAGTTATTACTAGGGCTTCTATTTTTACAGCTGCATTTCAGCCCTTTCAATACAGCCTTTCATCCCTCAATTGTTTTTCCTTCTTGCAAGCCTCGCAAGGTAACTTCTGATATTCCGGAAACCCGCAATGCCGGAATCCATCAGAAGCACCTCGCCTTTCCTGTTGATCAATAGATAAGCAGGAAACGAACGTATCTTTAATTTACGGACAATCGACTCCGGATTGTCTGCTGCACTGTCGTCATCAAATATGTTTTTCCAGCCGATGCCATGCACAGACAACAAACTGTCCATTTTCGCAATATTCCTGTTGCTGTCATAACAGACTCCTACAAGGCTGCAATAACCACTGATTTCGTCATGAAGAACCTTCATATCAGAAAAGCCTGCTATACACGGATTGCACCATGTCCCCCAAAAATCTACCAGCAGGTAATCATTCCGCTTAAAACATGCAGCCAGCTTATCCATAACCGTTTCAGGGACTACGGTTATACGAATCTCTTTTTCCGACAAATACAGGAAATCCCAGTTGACGCCTATACTGTCCAGACTATAACATACATTGCCTATTGCAACATTATCTCCAATAGCATAAGAAGACTTGTATTCTATACCGTCCACATTCATGGAACGGTGCTTCTTCCCGGTCTTCATATCCCGAAGCTCAATCCGAACATTATCGCCCGGATTCTCATACACCAGAATGTCATGATTTTTCCAAACCGCATGTCTTGACTTTTGATATGCATAGGTCACAGGATGCTGATTTATCCGCCGGTCACTGTAAACCAGGGAACCGAAGCTCGGAATCAGATAATACTCATACGACTTGCCGTTATGTACATAACAGCCAAGAGGGTAATACATATCATGACACTTCCTTATGGAATCCATCTGAAAAGAAATAAGATATTCGTTTGAAATCTCTGGATTATATTTCCTGCAAATATTATATAGAATCTTTTCACGGTCTTTCTTTACCACTACATTGTACAGGCCTATATTATATAGTATACTATCAGCCAATGCAGTGTCTGACTTGTTCAGCCACATGCGTTTCACACGCGGCAAATGCCTGGAAGGGAATTCTTTCTGCATCAAAGTATCCAAAGATAGTCTGATTTGTTTCCCGCCTGCATGTGAGCGACATTCTCCAATTCCCGCTATAGTCAAAAACAATATCAAGTACAGAACCCTTAGTTTCATACTTCAAAAGCCTATAAGGAAAATCCCGAGTCTATATTTTCCGAACTGCACGAATACACTTTATCCTCACACCGTATTTTTGTCACTATATTAAAACCGCTTATATTTTGACTGATTCTTTCACAATCTCCAATAGAACTGGTACAGGAAATCGGACCTCCCGCACAGTTTAATGATACTGTACAAGAAACATCACCACTGCCACCAAAAATTCTTTTCATCTCTTTTTCCGAAAGAATGCTTACATCTTTCAATTTCAAAGTTCCTAACTTTTTCATAATTTAAATTCTTAAGTTATTACTCAGGCTTCTATTTTTATAACTGCATTTCAGCCCCTTCCATACAGCCTTATTTCTATCAATGTTTCTCGTAATTGGGGGAGGGTTAAAAACAATCAGTTATTTTCATATATCGACTTAAGATAATATTCTATCGCGCCGCTGTGCCGTAATACATGAAGTATTTTACCGTTCCTGTCTATCAGAACCCCGAAAGGAATTCCAATAATCTTATAGGCTTCCCTTATGCTTTCATCTTCGTCCGGAGACAATATGCACACATCATTGGCCCATTCCCGGGTATCCTTATTGACATAATTCAGCCACGAGCGGCGGTTCGTATCCAATGACAGGGCAAGTATCCCGAACCCTCTGCCGCCGTATTCCTCATGCATCCTCTTCATGGTGGGGTCCAAAGCGATGCAGGGACCACACCAGGTAGCCCAGAAATCGATGAACAGCAAATCATATTTACCTACAAAATCTGAAATCCTGCACGGATGCCCGTCCTTGTCTATCAGATTATAGTCTATAAAACTCGAACCTATAAGTTCTGCATGTTCCCTTGACCTATTCCATACAGTATAAGCCTTTTGAATGTCATCCCGGTTCTTGTCCGTTTCTGAAAACAGGCTGTACAAGTCATCGGCATAAATATCAAGTTCACTACCTGAATACGTCATAGCATCCTTTATAAAAAGTTCGCGTCCAAGCCCGTCATGCACATGCTTTTTCTTGAAGCCGAAACGAAACCTCCACAGTTCGCTCCATAGTTTCCTGTACAGATTCTCATCTGTGACTCCGAACATCTTTCTGTAAATTACGTTCGTACTGTCACGAAACGCCTTATACTCATCATTGAAGGACGAACGGACCACGGACTTCGGTTTCAGATGAACGTCAATCTCGCCTTTCAGGTACACATCCGCATACAGTACCGTATCCGGACTGTTTCCGACCGAAACCAAAGATTCTTCGTATATGTATTCCGGACCAGCAAAACTGAAGTGTCCGTCTTTCACGTAAGTGGAGTCCACGGAACGGATTGAATTCCCCACAAAAGTGAACAGGGTTACAAGCGAGCCGTTGTAGGAACCGGCCACCGTACCGTTTATCCTGAATGTGGCACCATCTGCAAACAGACATGCGGGAAATGCAAACATAAGGCAGACTATGATACAAAACTTATTCATTCCGGGCATTCTCATTGTCATCGCGCGTTTGATAGATTAATATTCCCATCCTGTATTTCTCACCGTACTTCTTTATCGACTCCTTCTTGTCCACCGAACCGCCGACCTGCACATAATCCGGTTTCCGGTTTCCAGATATAGTGTCAAAAACAAAATAATAAGGCACCTCCCTGCCATCTAAAAGAATTGTCATATTCCTTGCATCATAGGAAAAGGAAATGACGGAATCCGTTGGGACGGACAACCCGCTTCCGCATGGCCGGGCTGAAAGGGCCGCCACGGAAAACAACATTAACACAAATCGTTTCATAAGCATAAATTTTCAATATCTACAAAATTTCTCCGATACAATGCTATAAAGTTAATGATTTATTTATCAACTGATACAAAACATGGATCTAAAATGGCGGCAAAAATCGTCTGAATGGAAAATGGGAAATTCATATCCTTCTTCCGAACGATTTTGCCAATACATCTGTTTCCTGACATTCTCGAACTGCCAACAAAATAAAAACGCAGCAAAGCAAGTTTGTTAGCAATTTAATTTGTACCTTTACAGATACTCATTATTTATAACCACTTAAAAAAGAAAGATTATGAAACACACAATGCCTTTGCTTCCTTATCCGATGGAAGCACTTGCTCCGAAAATGAGCAAAGAAACGATTGAATTCCACTATGGGAAACATCTGCAAACCTATGTGGACAACCTGAACAGACTGACAGCAGGAACGCCCTACGAAAACGCTCCGCTGGAAGAAATGATACGCACCGCTGAAGGAGGAATTTTCAACAATGCCGCACAGACTTGGAACCATACGTTCTTTTTCGAGTCTTTAACGCCTTCACAAACTCCGGTTCCGGCTGAACTTGCAGAAGCGTTGGCCAAAGATTTCGGCACTATAGAAAAATTTCAGGAACAATTCACCCAAGCAGCAACCGGACTGTTCGGATCGGGATGGACATGGCTGGTAAAAGACAATCAGGGCAAGCTGTCTGTCGCAAGCGAACAGAATGCAGGAAACCCGTTGCGCAAAGGACTTACCCCCCTCCTTGTCATCGATGTATGGGAACATGCCTACTACATTGACTACCGGAACCGCCGGGCAGCATATATAGCCGCATTCTGGGAGCTGGTCGACTGGAACAAGGTTTTGGAACGGCTAAAAGCTTAAAGCCAGACTGCAGTACAACAGAAGAGGAATCGGGTGCTCCAAATATATGACACTCCCTTAGACAAATAAAAAAATCCCGACCAGAACGAATCCGGTCGGGACAATCTATAAAGTATTTACAGATAATAAATCAAGCTTCTTCTGCTACCACTTCGAAAGGAATTTCTACAGAAACTTCCTTGTGAAGTCTTACAACAGCCGTATAGTGGCCAACTTCTTTCACCTGATCCTTGATTACGATAATCTTGCGGTCGATGTTATGACCCAATTTAGCCAGTTCCTCAGCAATCTGAAGGCTGCCGACAGATCCGTAGATAGAACCTGTTGCACTTACCTTTGTCGCGATTGTCAATGCAACATCCTTCAAAGATTCTGCCACAGCTTCAGCATCCTTCTTAATCTTCTCCAGTTTGTGAGCACGCTGCTTCAGTTCTTCAGCCAGCATCTTCTTTGCAGAAGGAGAAGCCAGGATAGCCTTGCCAGTCGGAATAAGATAGTTGCGTCCATAGCCATCCTTTACGGTTACGATGTCATTCTTATAGCCCAAGCTAGCTATATCTTCTTTCAAAATTATTTCCATACTTATTCCTCCTTTATTTATTTCATCATATCAGTTACGTAAGGCAGCAAAGCCAAATGGCGGGCTCTCTTAACAGCCTGCGCAATACGACGCTGGAACTTCAAAGAAGTACCTGTAATACGGCGCGGAAGGATCTTGCCCTGTTCGTTCAAGAATTTCTTCAGGAATTCAGGATCTTTATAGTCAATGTACTTGATGCCATTCTTTTTGAAACGGCAGTATTTCTTCTTCTTAACGTCTACTGAGGGCGGAGTTAAATATCTGATTTCCGATTGTTGCTGTGCCATGATTAATTTTCCTCCTTTTTAGTTGATTTTAAACTTCTTCTCTTAGCTGCATATTCAGCCGCATACTTGTCTAATCTGAATGTCAGGAAACGGATCACGCGTTCGTCACGGCGGAAGTTCACTTCCAGTTTTGAGATTACAGACGGATCGGCTTTAAATTCCAACAATTGATAGAATCCTGTAGACTTCTTCTGAATCGGGTAAGCCAATTTGCGCAAGCCCCAGTTTTCTTCATTGATAATCTCAGCACCCTCCTGAGTCAGGATAGCCTTGAATTTCTCTACCGCTTCCTTCATCTGAACATCAGACAAAACGGGAGTCAAAATGAAAACGGTTTCGTATTGGTTCATACTAGTTCGTTAATTAATTATTAATATTAAATTTCAATTGCGGCGCAAAGGTACGTTTTTTTCTCTAACAAACAAAGAATTACGTTCTTTTTCTCAAATAAAGAATCTTAAACGGGGCGGCAGAAACATTTCATCCAACCGCAAAATGTCTTATCTTTGCACCTGCCGCTAAAACAAAAATCAATGATTGAACAATTCAACTTTGACATCCAGCTCATTTTCGCCATCCTCAACGGAAAGGTGTCGGCCGCCATCAACAGAAAGCTTCTCAGGAACTTCAGACAGAACGGACTCGACATAACGCCGGAACAATGGACGGTCCTGCTATACCTGTGGGAAAAAGACGGTGTCGCACAACAGGAACTTTGCAATGCCACATTCAAGGACAAGCCAAGCATGACACGGCTGATAGACAACATGGAACGGCAGCAGCTGGTTGTCAGAATGTCTGACAGAAAAGACCGGAGAACCAACAAGATCCACCTGACAGCCACAGGAAAAAACCTGGAAGAAAAGGCCCGATTCATCGCCAACAAGACACTGAAAGAAGCGCTGCACGGCCTGACACTTGAAGAACTGAAGGTCAGCCAGGAAGTCCTGCGCAAGATTTTCCACAACACCCAGTCCTAGCAGACGCAAAAGGAGAGAAGAAAAGAGGATGTGCCCCAGCACCTCTCATGCCGGCACATCCTCATGTTTTTTTCAGTCATTATCCGGAGTAATGAGCTTGTAGCCTTTTCCGTGGATATTGATGATTTCAATCGAATCGTCTTCCTTCAGATGCTTGCGGAGCTTGGTGATATACACATCCATGCTGCGCGCATTGAAGTAGTTGTCATCAATCCAGATAGTCTTGAGCGCAAAGTCACGCTGCAGGATCTCGTTGGCGTGAGCGCAGAGCAGGCCAAGCAGTTCAGATTCTTTGGTCGTCAGCTTGGTCTGCTTGTCCCCGATGGCCAGAATCTGCTTCTGCGTATCAAAGGTAAACCGTCCGATCTTGTAGACCGTGCATTCCTTGTTGCGTTTTCCGCGCACGCGGCGCAAGATGGCCTCGATACGGAAAGTCAGCTCTTCCATGCTGAAAGGCTTCGTTATATAATCGTCCGCACCGATCTTGAATCCCTCCAGAATATCTTCCTTCAACGTCTTTGCGGTGAGGAAAATAATGGGAATCTCCGCATTCGCCTGACGGATTTCCTGCGCCAAAGTAAAGCCGTCTTTCTTGGGCATCATCACATCCGTTACAACCAGGTCGTATTTATTTTTCAAGAAGGCCTTGAAGCCGGTTTCTCCGTCCGGAAACAGATCTGCAGAATAACCTTTCGCCTGCAAATATTCTCTCAACAGCATGCCAAGATTCTCGTCATCCTCGCACAACAAAATACGTAATTTTTCATCCATAAACTATTCGTCTTTAAATAAAGGTAATACAATAATAAACTTAGTCCCCACATTCAGTTCACTCTCAGCACGTATCGTGCCCTTGTGATCTGAGATGATCTTCTTCACATAGGCCAGTCCAAGACCGAATCCCTTCACATCGTGGCGGTTTCCGGTATGAACGCGATAGAACTTTTCAAATATCTTCTTCAGGTCTTCCCTCTTGATTCCGATTCCGTTGTCTTCAATAGAGATGCACAGCTTGTTTGCTTCATTCCATGTCCGTATCTTCAACGCAATGTCCACATCCGGACGCTTGTATTTCACCGCATTGTCCAGCAGATTGAACATTACATTTGTAAAATGCATCTCATCCACAAAGATGATGGGGTCTTCAGCGGCTAGTTCCGCGTCCAAGGTTCCTCCGCTGCTCTCGACCTTAAGGCGGAAGGTATTCACCACCCCGTTGATAACCTCATGCGCGTCAACCTCCTTCTTTTTCAGCGTCACGCTCTGGCGTTCAAACATCGACATCTGCAGCACCTTCTCCACCTGGAACCTCAAGCGCTTGGTTTCGTCATTGATCACGCCCGAGATATGCTTGAACATTACCGGCGATTTTCCAACCGCAGGGTCATTCAGCATCTGCGCGGCAAGAGAGATGGTAGATATAGGCGTCTTGAACTCATGAGTCATATTGTTGATGAAATCATTCTTTATCTCAGTCAGCCGCTTCTGGCGGAAAATGATGTATATCGTAAATATAAACGTTATCAGCAGCACCAGCGTAAAGATGATTGAAGGAATCATGAAACGCACGGAACTGAAAATATAATCGTCGAGCGTAGGGAAAAAGATGTTAACAAATCCCATCTTCGCAGGAGGATCATTTTCAAAAAGCAGGCGCGAATAAACCTTCTCTCCGTCATACGCATAGTCCGAACAGCGGTAAACTTCTTTGCCGTCGCGGTCGGTCACCGAAAAATGATACGGAATGTCTATCCCGTTATTGAACAGCTCCGACTTCAGGAAATGGTCCAGCTGCTTGAAATTGACACGCTCTTTCAGCGGCTTGTCACTGGCTGTATACAATATGTTGTAAATAACCTCGTTCAGAAGCTCGCGCTGATAAATGTAGCGTTCCTTCACGATTTCCTGCAAGGCACGTGATGTCTGCGGTATTGTCTTGCCCGTAGATATTATCACCTTGGGAACATTTGCCGGACGGCTCATGATCGTCTTGAGCTCGAAAGTAGAATAAGTAGACCCGTCAGGAGCTGTGATGGTATACTTGTGGTGTTCGACCACGTTCTCTCCCACTTGCTGCTTCTGCTGCTGGCTGCCGCGGGAAACAAGCCCGGAACGCTCCTGCTCGATGACATCCTTCTCCAAGTATTTCTTCGTTTCAACCAGTTCCAGATTATGCACGGCCTTGACCAGACTGCGGTTCACACCTTCCTCAAACTGGCCCCGCCTCATCTTGACCATCTCTTCTATATAGCTGACCTGCAAATACAGCAGGCTCAAGAAAGACAGTCCCATAATAACACCTAATATCCAAATTGTAGACTTTTTCATACAGACAAAATTAACTGCCAAACAAATAACTGTTACGGAGTTAACAAGTTTTAGACCTACATTTTTCTTATATTAACCCAATATTCCATTTTAGTTAACAGAATACGCACTAAGCAACAAAAAGCAGTTCACTCACCTGCAAAAATAATATAATTTTAAACTAAGAACAAATAAATAGCCGCAATTGTTTAAGTCTGTAAAGGGAAAAAGGCTGCATTTCTTTCAAATACAGCCTTTTCACTTTTTTAATCTATTTGTTATGTCCGGTCAGAAAAAGACAAATCACATGTCATCCTTTTCCTGCTCTTCAAACTCTTTCATCAGTTTGTTCTGAACATCGGTCGGCACAAGTTCATAGCTTGCAAATTTCATGATGAACGACGCGCGGCCTCCGGTCAACGAGCTCAGCGAGGTTGAATAGTTTGACATCTCTTTCAAAGGAACTTTAGCCAGCAGCTTCTCATAGCCTTTTTCGCTGCTCATGCCGATAATCATGCCTCGTCTGCCCTGCATGTCGCTCATCACATCTCCCAGCTTCTCGCTCGGCACAAACACTTCCACATCATAAATCGGTTCCAGAATCTTCGGTCCGGCATTCTTGAACGCATCGCTGAAGGCATGGCGGCCGGCAAGCATGAACGAAATTTCATTGGAGTCAACCGGATGCATCTTGCCGTCGTAAACGATGACACGCACATCGCGCGCATACGAGCCGGTCAAAGGCCCTTGTTCCATACGGCTCATGATACCTTTCAATATGGCCGGCATGAAGCGCGCGTCAATCGCACCTCCGACCACACTGTTAACAAACACTAATTTGCCGCCCCATTCAAGGTCCACCGTTTCTGTACCCTTCACGGTAATCTTGAATTCCTGACCGTTGAACTTATATGTATCCGGAGCAGGCATACCTTCGTAATAAGGCTCTACAATGAGATGAACCTCACCGAACTGTCCGGCACCGCCCGACTGCTTCTTGTGGCGGTAATCCGCACGGGCCGCTTTGGTAATCGTTTCACGATAAGGAATCTTCGGCTCGAGGAACTGCACCGAAAGCTTTTCATTGTTCTCCAGACGCCACTTCAAGGTGCGCAGATGGAACTCGCCCTGGCCGTGAACCAGAATCTGCTTCAGTTCTTTCGACTGTTCGACAACCCATGTCGGATCTTCCTCACGCATACGGTGAAGCACGGCCATCATCTTTTCCGTATCGGCCTCGTTCACCGCCTTGATGGCGCGGGTATATTTCGGATTCGGATATTTGATGAAATTGAAACGGTTGTCGCAATCTTTTCCGTTCAGCGTGTTTCCGGTCTTGACATCTTTCAGCTTCACCGTACAGCCGATGTCGCCGGCCCGCAGCTCGTCTACCTTTTCACGGTTTGCACCTGCACAGACATAAAGCTGGGCAATACGTTCTTTTGACCCTCTGTCGGCATTGGTCAGGTCATCTCCTTCATGAACCACACCGCTCATCACCTTAAAATACTGCACATCGCCGATATGAGGCTCAACGGCTGTCTTGAAGAAATAAAGCGAAGTCGGCCCGTTGGGATCAGGAGGAACAGGCACGCCGCGCGTATTGTGTACGGGAGGCATTTCGTCGACGAACGGAACCACGTTGCCCAGAAATTCCATCAGACGCCGCACGCCCATATCCTTTCCGGCGCATACGCAGAACACGGGGAACATCCCGCGTGCAGCAAGCCCCTTGCGGATGCCTTCGCGCATCTCGTCTTCAGTCAGCGAATCCGACTCAAAGAATTTCTCCATCAACGTTTCATCGTGTTCGGCAGCGGCTTCCACCAGTGTCTTGTGCCACTCCTGCGCTTTCTCCATCTCTTCGGCAGGAATGTCTTCTATGGTTGGAGCACCTCCGTCGGGGCCCCAAGAATATTTTTTCATTAAAAGTACATCAATCAACGCATTGAAGTCCGGCCCTGTAGACAAAGGATACTGAACCGGAACAACTTTAGAGCCGTAATTTTCCTTCAGCTGTTCGAGCACATGGTCAAAGTCACACTTCTCGCTGTCGAGCTGGTTCACCAGGAAGATGACGGGCTTTCCCAGCTTCTCCGTATAGCGGAAATGGTTCTGCGTACCCACTTCCGGCCCATACTGACCGTTCAGCAGAAGAACGGCCGTATCAGTCACATTCAAGGCTGTAATTGCGGCACCCACGAAATCGTCGCTTCCCGGACAGTCAATGATATTCAGTTTCTTGCCGTTCCATTCCACATGATAAACGGTAGAAAAAACAGAGTAGCCATATTCCTGCTCCACCGGGAAATAGTCGCTCACCGTATTTTTGGCAGTAATCCTGCCGCGGCGTTTTATAATGCCACTCTCATAAAGCAACGCTTCAGTGAGAGTGGTCTTACCTGCACCGTCATTGCCAAGCAGGGCAATGTTCTTGATTTCGTTCGTCTGATATACTTTCATGGTATTTCAAGATTTGATTTGTAAAAATAAGGATATGCTTTTCATATCTCTCGAATAAACGATTCGCAAAATAGAGATTAAAATCGGAAAAAGCAACAGAAACGGCAGTGTTACTAAACTATGTTTTCGGACATAAACCGCAGGCGCGGCAACCGAAAATATTCGGCGGCAAACGGGCGGATTAAAAAAACAACTAACTTTGCACCTGCAAGCACTTGATGGAACCAACTTACGGAAACGGCATGAAAACTGACATCTTCAGATATTACATCTATTTGCGCTTACGGAGCGGAGGCAGGCTGCTGAAAGAGCTGGGGATACTCAGAAGCTCTTTTCTGACTGCACTGGCCTGCCTGACGGCAACCGCGCTCTATCAGACAGAGAATCAGTGGGCGGCGCCCGCAATATGCCTGCTGGCAATCGGCTGCTACCATCAGACCAGAAAAGACAAGTCTTTTTTGCAACATCTTCTTGCCGGCAGGAACACAAGCGCATTCTTCACAAAAGAATATCTTCTGCTGAGCTTGCCCTTCGTCTTGCTGGCCGCACTCCGAAGCAACTGGACCATCGCCCTGTGCATTCCCTTGCCCGTGTGCCTGATTCCTCACATGAAACAAATCCGCTTCAAACGGAAACCGATACGAATGTCTTTTCTTTATGCCGGAAACATCGAATACATCCGCATGTTCCGCCAGGCCGGATGGGCATACGTTTTGCTGGCAACAATCTCTTTGGCAGGGTGCATCCACGGCAACATGCGGATTGCCAAAGCCGGAATGCTTTTGTGGACGCTCATCCAGTCGGGGGCATACTTCCACGTCCCCAATCCTTGTATGTTAATGACGTTCACCAGATTCCGTTTTTTCGAGGAACTGACATGGAAATCAAACGCATGGAATGCCACAGTGTCGGCCCTGCCATTTGCCGCCATGCTGACCGGCTTCGGAAATCCAACAGAAGCACTGACGTTTGTAGCACCATGTCTGATTTCCGGCATCCTTTATATACAGGGCATGGCTTTGTGGCATTGGATATGCCGGTCAGAAATGGGATTGCTCGCGGCACAGATAGCCGTATTCATCCCTTTGTTTGCAGCCGGCTGCTTCATTCCGCTCTTTAACTTGGGAGGACTTGCTCTCACAGGCGCGCTTTCATATATCATATACTTTCAGGAAAGATGGAAACACTAAAAATCAGACACCTATCAAAAAGATACGGAAAAATGTCCGTACTCGATGACATATCACTGACATACGAATCCGGAAAGATTTACGGACTGGCAGGCGAAAACGGAGCCGGAAAGACCACACTGTTTGACTGCATGGCAAATCTGACGCCACACGAAGGAGAGGTGGAGCATCCGAAGCAGACGACACTCGGATATTTGCCGGCCGAATGCTTCTTCTATCCACTGGTCACCGGGCGGGAATACATCGAGTTCTGCCTCCGGGCCTGCGGGAAAAAGATTTCAGCAGAGAGCATCAGCGAAACAAATGCGGTCGGATTCCAGCTCCCGCTCGACCGTTACGCTTCAGAATATTCTACTGGCATGAAAAAGAAACTGGCGATTTTCGGCATCTTTCTGCAAGATCATGACGTATTCCTGCTTGACGAGCCTTTCAACGGGATGGATCTGTACGGATGCATCCGGCTGAAAAGGCTGATATGCCGGATGGCAAAGGAAATGCAAAAAACGTTTATCGTATCATCACATCAGATGGAAGTGCTGAATGACATGTGCGATGCCATCCATTACCTCCACAACGGACGGATAGCAAAAACATTCACAGACACGTCCGTGGAAGAGATCGAACGGTTCATCTTGGAAAATGAATAGTTTTTTGCCTCTTACGCTTCGGAAAATTCTACGGACCGGCACGTGAACCGTACGGATCACATGTGTGAACCATACGGACCACCTATATGAACCGTACGGACCACGTATGTGATCCATAGATTTTTTTTCGGAAAGCAAAGAAAAACGTCATGGCGGAAAGCCAGAATACAACTATCCTTCAACCGCCTCACTTGCCCATGCCGGAAATAATGGCTAACTTTATCGGCCGAAACAGCAAGAAACATGTGCTATGGCAGGAATCTATATCCATATCCCCTTCTGCAAGAAACGGTGCATCTACTGCGACTTCTTCTCTACCACACAAAGTGAAAAGAAAGCCGCATACATAGAAGCGCTGTGCCGCGAACTCATACTGCGCAAAGACTATATCGGAAACGAACGGGTGGAAACCGTCTATCTGGGCGGAGGAACCCCGTCCCAACTGGCCGACAAGGAGCTTGCAGCCATCTTCAATACAATATATAAGGTTTATCGGGTGGACAGCGAGGCGGAAATCACGCTGGAAGCCAACCCGGACGACCTCCGTCCCGACTATATCCGCATGCTGCGCACGCTTCCGTTCAACCGGATCAGCATCGGCATGCAAACTTTTCAAGACAAGATACTGAAGATGCTGAACCGCAGGCATACGGCGGAACAGGCGATAAATGCCTTCTACGAATGCAGAGAAAACGGGTTTCAGAACATCAGCATCGACCTGATGTATGGACTTCCGAGAGAAACGGAAGCAATCTGGACGGAGGACCTGCAGCAGGCTATCTCCATGAAACCGGAGCACATTTCGGCCTATCATCTTATATATGAAGAGGGAACGGTCATGTGGAAGCTGCGCGAAGCGCACCGGATAGAGGAGGCGGATGAGGACCTGAGCGTCAATCTGTTCACACGGCTCATCCATACGCTGAAGCAAAACGGATACGAACATTACGAAATATCCAACTTCTGCCTGCCCGGCTATCACTCGCGGCACAACTCGAGCTACTGGACCGGCAAGAAATACCTGGGATGCGGTCCGTCTGCCCACTCCTACAACGGAGAATCAAGGCAATGGAACATAGCTTCTTTGGACGGATATATAAAAGGAATAAAAGAAGGAACGGAAATTTCTGAAAAAGAAGAGCTTGACTTATACACGCGCTACAACGACTTTGTGCTCACATCCATACGCACAAGCCGCGGAATGCCTCTGAACAGACTGAAAGCAAGATTCGGTGAAGAACTGTACAACTATTGCCGGCAAATGGCACAGCCGCATCTGGCGCAAGGAACCATGGAAATCAGCGAAGAATCGCTGAAGCTGACCGAAAAGGGCATATTCGTTTCCGACGGCATCATGAGCGACCTGATGTGGGTGTAGCAAAAAGCCGGATCATGGCAGCTTTCCGCCACAATCCGGCCTTATTTCTTGCAATGACTCTCTGATTATTTTGCCAGACTATATACAATATCCATAATCTGCTTGCCCAACTCGTCGGCTTCCTCCATGGTAGAAGCTTCAGAATAAACGCGGATAATCGGTTCGGTGTTGCTCTTGCGCAGATGCACCCACTTGTCGGGGAAATCAATCTTCACACCGTCAATGTCATTGATTTCTTCATTCTTGTACATTTCCTTCACTTTGGCAAGAATAGCATCCACATCCGTTTCGGGAGTCAGGTCGATACGGTTCTTGGCTATGAAGTAATTCGGATAAGTGGCGCGCAGTTCGCTCACCTTCTTTCCTTCGTGTGCCAGATGGCTCAAGAAGAGGGCGATGCCTACCAGCGCGTCGCGTCCGTAGTGCGATTCCGGATAAATGACTCCGCCGTTGCCTTCGCCTCCGATAACAGCCTGTGTCGCTTTCATTTTGGTCACCACATTCACTTCACCAACAGCCGAGGCATTGTACTGCATGCCGTATTTACGGGTAACGTCGCGCAGGGCACGGGTAGAGCTCAGGTTAGAAACCGTATTGCCCGGCGTATGTTTCAGCACATAGTCGGCAACGGTCACCAGCGTATATTCTTCGCCGTACATGACACCGTTCTCGCAAATGATAGCCAGACGGTCAACATCCGGGTCTACAACGAAAGCCACATCGTTCTTTCCCTGTTTCATCAGGCCCATGATGTCGCCCAGATTCTTTTCAAGCGGCTCCGGGTTGTGCTGGAAATCACCGGTCGGTTCGCAATACAGCTTCTCCACATGCTCCACTCCCAGACGCTCAAGCAGTTCCGGCAAAATGATACCTCCAACCGAGTTCACACAGTCGATGGCAACACGGAAATGCGCGTTACGGATAGCCTCAACGTCCACCAGCTTCAAAGCCAGCACGCTGTCAATGTGCTTCTGGTTATAGGTATTGTCCTCCGTATATTTTCCAACATGGTCAATGTCTGCAAACTCAAATTCTTCGGCGGCAGCTATACGAAGCACCTCGTTGCCTTCCGCAGCATTCAGAAATTCCCCATGTTCGTTCAGCAGTTTCAGCGCATTCCATTGCTTCGGATTATGGCTGGCTGTCAGAATAATGCCTCCGCACGCTCCCGACATGGTTACAGCCAGTTCCGTTGTCGGTGTAGAGGCCAGTCCGATGTTCAATACATCAAATCCCATCCCCATCAATGTACCGCAAACTACATTCTTCACCATTTCTCCAGAAATACGCGCGTCACGTCCTACCACAATCTTGTTGCTCGTCTTGGTGGTTGTTCTGCGAATCAAGGTAGCATAAGCCGAAGTGAATTTCACAATGTCTAAAGGATTCAGTCCTTCACCGGCGTGGCCTCCGATTGTGCCGCGAATACCGGAAATTGATTTGATCAGTGTCATAAGCTAAAAAGATTTAAACTATATGGTTAATGAATTGTCATCCAATCGTCAGTACAGATTATATGCAATTTCGTAATAGCACGGATAAACATATTGTTGCGCCGTAGACGTCCCTTCACTATGAGGAACAATGAGCTTGACTCTTGCCTGCTGGTCGGAACGGGAAGTGCGCGAAGGCTTCAGATAGCGGAGCGGAATCAGCCAGCCCGACGGAACAGCCACCGTACCGTAGCGTCCGTACATGCTGTAATTGTCGCTTCGGGTAAAAGAGGCCGAATAAGATCCGTCGCTGATGGTCAGCTTGAAGTCCTCCCCTTCAATATAATAGTCAGGGTTCAGAATGTGCATGTTGGCCATCAAGGTGTCACCTGCCTCAAACATCTCGCTGCGCGTCTGCAACGCCACTTCCACAAAGCGGGCGATTATGTCATACGAACCGTCCGAAAGGACTTCCTTTCCGTTTCCTCTATAGGACACATGCATATAAACGCCGCTTTCTTCAAGCAGCACGTATTCGTTGTCAGCAAGATTCGTCGAGTCTTGAGCGGCAAACTCCGCCTCGCTGATAACCTTGATGTCATTCTGGTTAATGTAACTGTTGATGGCATCTGCCTCATCTTCTTTCATCTCTGCGTATGTTTTTCCGTTATCACAACTCTGAAGTCCTGACGACAATGCGACAACCACCAGCAATAAATAATAAAATTTCTTCATTTCAAGTCGTTTTCTGTGGACAAATATAGCGAATTCCATTCACAGGAAACGCCTTATTTTGTCCAATAAAGTCTAATATTGTCCAATAATAAAATCCAGTTTAATTCTGCAGCAGAAGATTCTCGTACTTGACCAGCGCCCGCTTGAAAAGTTCGATGGCCTCATCCATCGTTCCATAGAACTCTCCGCCGGAAGCATTCAGATGGCCGCCGCCATTGAAGAACTCGGCAGCCACTTTGTTGCAAGGGAACTTGCCGACAGAACGCAGCGATACTTTGATCATGTTTTTCTCTGTATCTTCCCGCAAGAATACGGAAAAGCAGATTCCCTTTATCTGAAGCGGCATGTTGACAAAACCTTCCGTATCACCTTTCATATACTGGAATTGTCCCTGCTCGGCCTTTGTCAGCCAGATCAGCGCTGAACGGAACTGGGCAAACACCTGCATCTTCTCATAAAGCACGTATCCCATCAAGCGGAGGCGGCCTTCTGAGTATGTGTTGAACACCCTCCGGTAAATTTCATCCTTGTCGATGCCTTTCGACAGCAGTTCACTGATAATGAAATAGATTTCCCGGCTGTTCGAGTTGTAGGTGAAACCGCCCGTGTCTGTCATCATGCCGGTATAAATACATTCAGCCCCCTCAAACGAAATATCGTCAAAGCAGCCCATGCGGCAAATCAAGCGGAAAACCAGTTCGGACGTTGAAGAAATTTCAGGATGCGAAATGGTCACATTGCAAAAAGGCTCCGGATCCAGGTGATGGTCGACCATCACTTTCCTGCCGGGAGCCTCGCCCACAACTTTACTCATTTTATCAATACGCGACAGAGCGTTGAAGTCAAGACAGCAAATCACATCGGCCTCACCGATCAATTTGTCTGCAAACTCCGCATATTTGTCATAGCGTATGATATCTTTAGCGCCCGGCATCCAGCGTAGGAAGTCCGGAAATGCATTAGGAACAATCACATTGACGGTCTTGCCTTGAGAAGAAAGGAAATGATACAAGCCCAATGAAGAACCTAAAGCATCGCCGTCAGGAGAAACGTGTGTCACAATCACAAGCTTGCCTGCACGCTCGAAATAGGTTTCCACCTTGTCAATGTTAGCCTGAAGTATTACTTTTGACAACATATATGATTCTTAATAATCTGTTTGACTGTTAGAAGGAGCAAAAGTACAAATTAATTTTCAGAAACTACAACAGAATCAGACAAGAACCTTCCTTGGACAAATCCGTATAAGATATTTTAAGCAATTGGCATTCACGAATCAGACGATTTCTAAGATACTCGCTCAAGGACGAGTCTAAAACAACCGAACGGATGTCAAACATGCGTGCCAGCATTGAAACGCTGCCCTTAAACCCACGGCAGATATAAACATAATCCAAAGACAAACGGATATCCGAGGTTTTGTTCTGCCACATGTCCGACTTCATCACCCCGACCCTTACTCCTCGGATATTAAACACCCCGTCGGCCGTCTGCTGCAAGGTCAAAGTGTTGCCGCATTTCGTATAGACTCCGGATCGGGCAAAACAAAGGTAGCAAACCGACGGCCTTGACACTTCATACAGGCATGTAAGCAGAAACAGAACGGAAAAAGACAGGGTTACAACCACCTCCCGGCCGCGCTTCAGGCCGGTTACAGCCCAGATTCGATAAAATAAGCCCAAAATGATATACAACAGCAAAACTTGAAGTCCGGATACATGCAATGACGTGATCTGAGCTCCCCATAACTGCCGCACCTCCGACATCGAAAGATTCAGCAACGATGTAGAAAGGTCGACAAGCCAAATGGCGGCGGTGCCAATGACGGGGACGGAAAACAAGACCAAAGCAGCCAATGTTCCTCCAAGTATGCAGACCGAAAGCGGAGCCATCACCAGATTGGCCAGAAGAAAATAAGAAGGAAAAGCCCCGAAATACAGAAGAATCAGCGGAAAAGTTCCCAACTGCGCAGCCATCGAAAGAGCCAGAACATCCCACACATACTTGCAAAAAAAATTGCCTGCCTTCAGCAGACCAGAAAACAACGGATAAAAGAGAAGTATTGAATACACTGCGACGAAAGACAGTTGGAAACTGATGTCAAACAGATAGAACGGATTGAACACCAGCATCACGAAGGCTGTCAGACTCACGGCAAAAACACCGGAATAAGTATCTTTCGACAAAAGAGATGACAAAATATACAAGGAAAACATGATTACAGAACGTATCACAGGAGAACTCAGCCCGGAAACAAAAGCAAAAACCCACAAAAAGAGAACAATCAAAACCGAAGAAACAGAACGGCCGCCTTTAAACCGTTTCAACGGACGGAACAAAAAGAACAGAATGCCTGTCAGAATGGCAATATGAAGTCCGGACAGCGAAAGCACGTGGCTCGCTCCTGTCGCGCTGTACACATCTTCCAGATCAGATGTCAGCCGGGTGCGGTCGCCCACTGTCAGCGCGGAAACCACAGCAAGGACATCTCCTTCCAGTCCCCACTCCTGATATATCCCGACAATACGCTGCCTCACAAGCAAAGCACGTTGTGACACCGCAGGCTGATTCTCCCCGAACGCACGGATATCACCGGAGAAAGCTATCCCTGCCCCGCTGATTCCCTGCCTCATCAGATAATCCCCATAGTCAAATCCGCTTAATTTTTCCAAAGACACCGGACGTGATATCTTTGCGTAAAAACAGATGCTGTCGCCGCACTGAATCGGACGGGACGCAGAATCCGGCATCCATGACAAAAGAACCGACCGCCCGACCGGCTCTTTTTCAGTCCGGCAGACAGTATCAAACGGATTCATCTGACAAACCACATCCACTTTGGCCTGCATCGTTTTTCCGCGCGGATACGGCACATCCTTCACTTTGCCCCAATACAACATTGCTTTGTCTTCCCATCCGAACTTCACTTTTTCACGCTCGGCCAGAACCAGACCGGCTCCCAGGAAGAAAAAAGCAAGTCCTGACATACACCCGAACAAATAACGTCTGCCAAATGAAAAAGTCCGGAGCACGGCTAAAGACAATACCGAAAAAAACAGGAAACAGCCAAGAAGACATATCCATGAAACGACTCCCGACAGCAGCCTGTCAGACAAAAAAATTCCGGCTGCCAAAAAAACTGTCAGCCGGAATATAGGATAAGTCGTTAAAGAAGAATCAATCCTCACTCTTTTTCTATGCGTTCTTTAATTGATGAATCACTTCAATCATATCAGGAGCCTTAAAAACAGCGCTTCCCGCAACCAACACATCAGCTCCCGCTTCCGACAAAAGCGGCGCAGTCTGCAAATTCACGCCGCCGTCTATTTCTATTAACGCATTCGACCCGCTTCGTGCTCTCAATTCACGAAGTTCACGTATCTTATTTAAAGTATGCGGAATAAATTCCTGCCCGCCGAAACCCGGATTCACGCTCATCAGCAGCACCATATCCAGATCTTGAATGATGTCAGACAGCATTGCTACCGGCGTTGCAGGATTAAGCGTGACCGCAGCTTTCATTCCAGCTTCCTTTATCTGCTGAATGACACGGTGCAGATGCGGACATGCCTCATAGTGCACATTCATCATCATTGTGCCGAGATCTCTAATCTGAGAAATGAACTTGTCCGGATTTACAATCATAAGATGCATATCCAAAGGTTTCTTGCTGATAGCGGCAACAGCTTTCAGAACCGGAAAGCCAAAAGAAATATTAGGGACGAACACGCCGTCCATCACGTCCAAATGAAGCCAGTCTGCTTCACTCCGGTTAATCTGATCCAGATCTTTCTCAAGGTTGGCAAAATTTGCAGATAACAAAGAAGGGGCAATCTTCAAGTCATTTCTCATATCTTCAATCATCAGTTGGGCTATATTTGAAGAACAAAGTTAAACATTCTTTTTTTATTTACCAACCAACCGGCACTTATTTATTGCCCGAAGCTGAAACGCATTCCCAGTTGCAAATTAAAATTGAAAGGATGTTCTTTGCGGATGGTTTCAATGCCGCTTTTGTCATCAAAATAGTATGCGACTCCCGGTTCGACATACAGACCGACCTGCTTCGTAAAGTTTACCTGCGCACCCAAAGCCGCCATAACCGACCATTGCAGCGGATCGATATCCAAAGACTCAGACTCCTCATTGCGCAGCCCGCTGCTGGTGACATAGGCTGTCTTCACCTTGCCTGAAACACATTTTTCAACAGCCCCGCCTGCCAGTCCATAAAAGGCAAACCGGTCGTTTTTCCAGATAGAGCGCTGAACTTTCAAGGGGATACCCACGTAATGAAGACGCTGCTCCTGTTCCATATATGCAGCTTCTCCCGAACGAGAGTCAGAAACCAGCAATGTATACATCAATCCTGTTTCCAACGCCCAGTCATCGTTGATATTCCAACGGAAAGAAGCGCCAACCGTTACCGGCAAATGATGGTTGACATCAGTCTTTGTTTCAAGTTCACGATTTTCAAACAGAACCTGGCTGTATGCAGCGGTCTTGTCGTCCATGGACCCCATCAGGTTTCCCACCCGATGTGAAGATACGGCAGCCAGACGTCCCATCCCGCTATAAGTGGAAGAAGAAGACACCGGCGTATTCCCCGCCAGTACACCCATTGAAAAGCCCTTCCGTTTTTTCGATTCCTTTGAAACAGAAAACAGTTCGTAGGCGTTGCGTTCCATCACTTTTCTGTCGACAGAGCGTCTTGCCTTTATGCTTTCTTCGTCAGAAGACGATTTACTGTCTGAGGTTTCTTTTTCATCCTTTTCCTTTATGCCGGGAACTTCTTCTGCGACAACAGACAAAGCCGACGGCACCGGAGTATTTTCTTTCGCATCTGATTCTCCGATGCGCGCGTTTATCGAAGGAGCGGCAGAATGAACGGCAGAAGACGGCGATGCCGTTTCCCGTCCGCTGTCCGGTTTCTGCACATCCGCTAAACGATGTTCAGGCAAAGCGTCTGGACGACTCTCTGCCATTTCAGATTCAGGAGCCAGCAATTCCTCTGCAACCCTGTTTTGTTCTTCAAGGTTGAAAGATGGAGATACCAAAAACCATACGGTCAGTGAGGAAACGAGCAAGACCAGCACTACCGCTGCAGCCCGCCACCTTACTCCGAACGGAACAACTTTTGGCGTGTTCAATTCCGTTTCCAGTTCCTCCCACAAGCCGTCAGGAAGAGGCTCAGAATAATCCTCCATCCGCTTATGCAGATTCTCTATCCATTTTTCCTCGTTCTCCTGTTTCATGAATTATGCTCCTTTCTATACTCCTTAATCTTACGTGCCATCAACATTTTCGCCCGATAGAACTGTGATGATGACGTATGTTCCGTAATGCCTAATATGTTAGCTATTTCCTTGTGGCTTTTTTCTTCGAACACATAAAGGTTAAACACCGTACGATAGCCGTCTGGCAGTTCGCTGATCATCCGCATCAATGCCTTCCGCGGAATGTCGCTCACCCCGTCATTCTCATCAACCATATCAGGAACTTCTTCTACAAGCACTTCCTGCTTCGCCATCTGTACATGTTTACGCAGGTATCCCAGCGCCTCATTCACCATCACCCGCGACAACCATGCCTTCAAAGAGCCTTGCCCCTGGTACTTAAACTGTCCGATAGACTGATAGATGCGTAAAAAGCCATCATGCAGCACGTCACAGGCGGTTTCTCTATCACCGATATAACGAAGACATATAGCCAACAACGAACCTCCATACTGCTCATACAATTCTTTTCGAGCCTGATTGTCCGCCTGTTTACATTTAAACGCCAGTTCTTCTTCCGTCATATCCGGTCCGTTCTTTGATTATTAAATGAATGAAATGCAAAAATACTGCACGTTTACCAACTATTTTTCGCATTATGCTGTTTTAACAAAAAAAGATGCAGTAATCTCCCCGTAAAATTATTTTTCTTATAGAACAAAAAACATATTCGCATGATTTCCACAAAAAACATAAGCTGCATCTTTCTTCTGTTCGCATCCGGCATTATGCTGCCGTCATGTTTTGACAACGACAGCAACGACATGTACGAAAGCGAATTCGGTTCGTATTCTACCTTAGGAACCATTACAAGCACAGACAAACTGCTGATCGAATCAGACACCTACGGTCTGCTTGAGCCGGTCAACGCTTTTTCCTTTGAAGACGAGAAGGCAGACAGCACAGGCCAAAGGGTATTGCTGGACTTCAACTTCATTGAAAAAGACCCTCTGATTTATCCGGACAGCATACAGCCCGTGCAAGCCGTCCATTTATATAAGGTATTGACCAAGCCTGCAAACGACGTACGCACAAACGGAACAGACACGCTGCCGGATTTATCGCCGTACGGAAACGATCCCATACAGATCAACACCGCTACTATCAGCAAACATCATCTCAACATTCAGTTTTATGTGTTAGGATACTATGCAGATATAGCACACCGCATCAGCCTTCTGCTCACCGACGAGAGCAAACTCGGCGAGGATGGCATGCTGACAGTGGAACTGCGCCACAACGCGGAAAACGACTTGCAGAAAGAAGCCTTTTGGGGAGTCGTTTCATTCGAACTGTCCAGCATTCCGGAATGCAACAGCTCCCAATTCAAGGGATTCAAGATAAAACACACAGATTTCACCTATGCCTCAGCCGAAGAAGATGTGACATTCGCTCCTACGAACACACGAAGCAGGATGATTCCAAGCAATGCCCGTCCCCTGCTTACCAAAGAATGAATGCAACAGTCTGATCATCTGACAAAGGCATCGGCTGAATGCCTGTAGCCTTTCATGAAATCAGCGATTCCCATTCTTTTCTTCCCGGCAAGCTGCAAGGAAAGTACATTCAGATAGCCGTCGGAAGTCGCAATATGCAGGTAAGACTTTCCGTCTGTTACAAACGCACCGGGTTCTAAAGCATGATCTGCAAAAATCTTTTGCGTTTCAAACAGCTTGAGGGTTGAAACCGTTTCTCCTACATGAAATTCTGTCCATGCGCCGGGATAAGGAGAAAGGCCGCGGATGAAGTCATAAATACGCTTCGTCCCCTGTGTCCAGTCAATCCGGCAAGTTTCCTTGAAAATCTTCGGCGCCGGATGCAGTTCTCCGGACAGCGGAACGCTTTCTTGAGGAACTGTCTTCACATTTCCGTCCAGAATCGCATCCACAGTTTTCAGCACCAGGTCACCGCCAAGCCGCATCAGCTTGTCATAAACCACACCTACATCATCTGTGTCAGCAATGGGAATCCGAACCTGATCAATAATTTCTCCCGTGTCTATTTCGTGCTTCAAGAAGAACGTAGTAATTCCCGTTTCGGTTTCCCCGTTGATTACCGCCCAATTGATCGGAGCCGCTCCACGATACTGAGGAAGCAACGACGCATGCAAGTTGAATGTTCCCAGACGCGGCATCGCCCAGACCACCTCGGGCAACATCCGAAACGCCACTACAATCTGCAAGTCAGCATGCAGGCTCTGCAGCTCTCCGATAAAAGCCTCGTCTTTCAGTTTCTCCGGCTGGAGCACTTTCAGTCCCTGAGATACGGCATATTGCTTGACCGGACTCGGCTGGAGCACACTGCCATGCCGCCCCATGGGCTTGTCGGGCATTGTTATTACCGCCACAACATTATATCCGCCTTCTACAAGACGCTTCAGGCTCTCCACCGCAAATTCGGGAGTGCCCATATAAACGATTTTCAAGTCTTTCTTTTCCATAAACACTTCTTCTTTATCACTCGGCCGAAAGGTCCACCATCATCTGCCGGTAAGTGCTCAGCACTTTTGATTTTGACACACAGCCGATATACTTATTGTTTTCATCCACAACAGGCAGATTCCATGAATTTGTCGAATCAAACTTTTCCATCACCACTTCCATCGAGTCGGTCGTAATGATTCTTGCCTTCGGCACCACCATAAACTCGGCCACATGATAACGGTGATACAGCTCCTGGCGGAAAATAATGTTACGGATGTCATCCAGCACCACCACCCCAATCAGCTCGTTCCGGATATCCACCACAGGAAACAGATTCCGCCCCGACTGCGAGATGGTCTTCACCATCTGCGCCAGATCCATATCCGGACGCACAGTCAGGAAGTCCGTTTCAATCACACTGTCCATATTCATCAGCGTAAGCACCGCCTTATCCTTATGATGCGTAATCAGTTCGCCGCTTTTGGCCAGACGCATCGAATAAATGCTATGCGGTTCAAACACAATGATCGTCAGATAGGCGCAGACCGAAACAATCATCAGCGGAAGAAAGAGGCCGTATCCTCCGGTCAGTTCCGCGATAAGGAAGACACCGGTCAACGGAGCGTGCATCACGCCGGACATCAAGCCGGCCATTCCCATCAGCGCAAAGTTCTTTTCGGGAATATACGTGTTGCCTATATTAAATTCGTTGCACACATACGAAAAAACAAACCCTGCAATACAGCCAAGGAAAAGGCTCGGTGCAAAGATACCTCCGCATCCGCCTCCTCCATTCGTGGCGCTCGAAGCGAACACCTTGAACAGAATGATCAGAATCAGATACAGAACCAGCAGATGGGCATTGCCATAAAACAACGAATTGTTCATCACCGTTTCCCAATCAGAAATCGAAGCTCCGTTCAGAAGAAGCGAAATCGTATCATAGCCTTCGCCATACATCGGCGGGAAAAGGAATATCAGCACGCTCAGCATCGCACTTCCGATAAGGAACTTCACGTAAGGATTCTTATATCGCCTGAAGATATCTTCAATCCAATTCATCGAACGGGTAAAATACCAGGCTACAAGCCCGCAAAAGATTCCCAGCGCAATGGCATACGGAATACGTTCCAGCGAAAACGGATAATCGAGGTGGAACTGAAACATTGCCTCGGTGCCGGTAAGCAGATAAGAAACAGACGCCGCGGTCACGCTGGTGATAAGCAGCGGAAGCAGAAACGCCATTGTCAAATCCATCATCAGCACCTCCAGCGTAAACACCACACCGGCAATGGGTGCCTTGAAGATGCCAGAAACGGCTCCGGCAGCACCGCATCCCACCAGCAGCATCAGCGTCTTATGGTCCATACGGAACAGACTTCCCAGGTTGGAGCCGATGGCTGAGCCTGTCAATACGATCGGAGCCTCGGCACCCACAGAACCTCCGAAACCGATGGTTATGGCCGAAGCGCATACAGACGACCACACGTTGTGGCGCTTGATGCGGCTCTGCTTGCGCGAGATGGCATACAGAATCTTGGTCACTCCATGGCCGATATCATCGCGCACGATTTTACGGATGAACAGACCGGTCACGAAAATGCCCACCACGGGATAAACCAGATACAGCCAGTTTGCGCCAGTCGTATCAAAGTTTTCTGTCAGAAACTCCTTGATATATTCCACAAGGAATTTAAGGATATAAGCCGCAAGCGCCGTAAAGATTCCTACAAGAAAGCTCAGAAGCAGGACAAACTGCTTGTCTTTGATGTGCTTCTCTCTCCAGAGAAGAAGATTTTGAAGAAAATTGTTCTTTTCATCAGTCGTTTTCATCGTCCTTCTCCTATTCTCTGATAATTTTCACTTCGCCTCCCTTGCCGAGCTTGATGATACTCGACGGTTTCGGATGTCCGGTTTCATCGCGCCGGTAATCAACGACATAGTCCACCGCATTCTTTATTTCATCGCTGATTTCACGGAATACGGCAGGAGCCGGCTGCCCGCTGACATTTGCCGATGTAGAAACAACCGCCTTGCGAAAGCTGAAGCAAAGCTGCTTGGAAAACGCTTCATTCGTCACGCGTATTCCCACACTGCCATCGGCGGCTATCAGGTTGGGAGCCAAATTCTTCGCCCCATCATATATGATAGTCAGCGGTTTCGTTGTCAGTTCGATCAGGTCCCATGCAACATCCGGAACTTCTTCCACATACAAATCCACTTTCACCGGACTGTCTACAAGCACCAGCATAGCCTTGCTGTCGGCACGCTGCTTGATTTCAAAAACCCGCTTCACGGCTTCTTCATTCGTCGCGTCGCATCCGATGCCCCAAACGGTATCGGTCGGATAAAGTATCACTCCTCCCTTCCGCATGACATCGCATGCCTTTTTAATTTCATCTTTCATCATAACTTCTTAGCGTTAAGTAGTCAAGTCGGCAAACAGCCTTTGCTGCTGCATCGGCAAAAATACAAATGATTTTTAGGATAAACGAAGAAAACTTTGATTAATTTTGCAGAAAAGCCTCTACAGCGCCTTATGGACACTTTCAGAAAAATCATTCACATCGACATGGATGCCTTTTACGCATCAGTGGAACAGCGGGACAATCCCGAGCTGAAAGGAAAGCCCATAGCTGTAGGACATGTCGAACAGAGAGGGGTGGTTGCTGCGGCAAGCTACGAAGCGCGAAAGTTCGGTGTCCGTTCGGCCATGTCGTCGGCAAAAGCGAAGAAACTGTGCCCCCAACTGATATTCGTACACGGACGGATGGAAGTATACAAAGCAGTTTCCGCCCGCATCCACGAGATTTTTCATGAATATACAGACCTGATCGAACCGATTTCACTGGACGAAGCTTTTCTGGACGTTACGGAAAACAAGAAGCAGATAGAACTTGCCGTAGACATCGCCAGAGAAATCAAACGGCGCATCCGCGAAGAACTGAACCTGGTCGCTTCGGCAGGGGTGTCATACAACAAGTTTCTCGCAAAGGTAGCGTCAGACTACCGCAAGCCGGACGGACTTTGTACAATCCACCCTGACCAGGCTACCGACTTCATTGACAAGCTGCCCATCGAATCATTTTGGGGAATAGGCCCCGTAACAGCACAAAAAATGCACAAGCTGGGGATATTCAACGGAAAAACACTGCGCGAATGCTCGCTTGAAATGCTGAAACGGCAGTTTGGAAAAGCCGGAACCGTCTACTACGACTTCGCCCGGGGAATAGACAACCGACCCGTGGAACCGATACGCATACGCAAGTCCATCGGATGCGAACATACGCTGGAAAAGGACATCTCGCTCACGTCATCGGTGATAATCGAACTGTATCACGTGGCTTGCGAGCTGACGGAAAGGTTGAAAGCGAAAGACTTCAAGGGATATACGCTGACACTGAAGGTAAAGTTCAGCGACTTCAAGCAGATAACGCGCAGCCAAAGCACCCCGTTTCCGCTGTATAAGCTGGACACCATACTCCCTCTCGCAAAAAGGCTGCTGAAAGAGGTCAACTACGAACGCCATCCCATCCGCCTGCTGGGACTTGCCGTTTCAAACCCGAAGGAAGAACACGACTGGCCTTCCGAACGCCGGCCGAAATGGATTCAGCTCCAATTGAAGTTCAAGGACGAATGACGATTGGCACCCATCCGGAAAAATGCCCCGCCATTCCATCCGGACGACAGGGCCTTTTCATTATCCTATAACCGCAGGAACGTATTCCCCGCATATCACTTATGCGTATGTACAATCTCCGTCGGAGCCAGTTCTGCATTCCGCTTTTCCGTCTGGTACACCACATTGCGTGCCAGTTCAATAAATGCCTGTCCGGTCACAGAGTTCTCGTCAAGGGCCACCGGAGTTCCTTTATCACCGTTTTCGCAGATGCTCTGCACAATAGGAATCTGTCCCAGCAGCGGCACATGCAATTCTTCTGCCAGACGCTTCGTTCCTTCCTTTCCGAACAGGTAGTATCTGTTTTCGGGAAGTTCGGCAGGCGTGAACCATGCCATGTTCTCAACCAGACCGAGAATAGGAACGTTCACCTTGTCGTTGGTATACATGTTTATGCCTTTCCGCGCATCGGCAAGAGCCACTTCCTGCGGAGTGCTTACAATCACCGCGCCTGTGATGGCGAGCGTCTGCAACAGCGTGAGGTGTATGTCGCTCGTTCCGGGAGGAGTATCCAGCACGAAATAATCCAGTTCGCCCCATTCCGCATCGCCTACCAGCTGTTTCAGCGCATTGCTTGCCATGCCTCCGCGCCACAGTGTCGCCTGGTCGGGATTGACAAAGAAGCCGATAGACAGCAGCTTGATTCCGTACTTCTCCACCGGAATGATCATGTCGCGCCCGTTGATTTCCTCTGCATAGGGACGTGCATCCTCTACCTGAAACATTTTCGGCACCGAAGGGCCGAAGATGTCTGCGTCAAGCAGTCCCACCTTATAGCCGAGCTTCGACAGCGCTACGGCCAGATTGGCAGCTACCGTAGACTTTCCCACGCCACCTTTTCCAGACGATACGGCAATGACATTCTTCACTTGAGGGAGCATTTTCCCCGGTTCGGGACGGGCTGCCTGCCTGCTTTCTGTTGATATACTTACTTCCACGTCTTTCGACACGTAAGTGTGGATAGCTGTTTCAGCCGACTTTACCACCGACTTCATGAAAGGGTCGGTAGGCTTGTCGAACACCAGCGAGAAGCTGACCTTCATTCCGTCGATGCGCAGATTGTCGGCCACCATCTCAGCCTCAACAAGGTTTTTCCCGCTTCCGGGATAACGCACGGTTGCCAGTGCGTCGAGAATCAATTTCGGATATAATGTCATAACTGATCGTATTTTTTTAAGTTATACACAATGTTTTCATCTGCTCGTGGCCAGTCCGCTCCGCTTGCTGCGGTTATAGCTGCGATAGTCGTCGAGCTCAATTTCGATGTCCGGCTCATGCAGTTCCCCTTCCCGGGGCAGCCGGAAACAGATGTATTTGATATTCAGCCCGCGGTCGAGCCACTGCTGTTCGTAATAGGTGCGGATACTCAGAATCTCATCGTCCATTCCCGAATGATACAGGTCGTCAGTAATGAACTCGACGGGCAGGCGGTTTTCTTCAATCATACACTTCGTATAAGTGAACATGAAATTGCTGTCCGTCTTCAGATGCACCAGCCCGTCGGGAACCAGAAACCTGCGGTAACGGTTCATGAAGTAAGTCGAAGTAAGCCGTTTGGTCGCCTTCTTCATCTGAGGGTCTGAAAAGGTAAGCCATATCTCGCACACCTCGTCCCGCTCAAAGAAGCGGTCGATGATTTCAATGTTTGTCCGCAGGAAAGCCACATTGCCCAGCCCTTCGCGCAGCGCTTCAGTGGCTCCCGTCCACATGCGCGCGCCCTTGATGTCTACACCGATAAAGTTCTTGTCCGGATAGCGCCGGGCAAGCCCCACGGTATATTCTCCACGCCCGCATCCGAGTTCGAGCACAATCGGATTGCCGTTCTTGAAAAAATCACGGTTCCACCTGCCCTTCATTTCAAAAGGCACATCATCAACCACCGAATACGGATATTCAAACACATGCGGATACTCCGCCATATCTGCGAATTTCGCCAATTTTCCTTTTCCCATACGTCATTTCCTAATCCGCTCCAAAGTTACGGCTTTTAACGGAATAGGCAAAATAAAAATTAAGGGCGGGAAACATCGCCCGGCACCGCACGGAAAAAACAGAAGCATGCCTCGGAGCATTCTTTATCTCCAGGCTGGAGATGCATATCTTCAGGTTAAAGACACATATCTTCAGGCTAAGGATGTATATCTCCAGGCTGGAGATAAAGATTTCCGCCGCACAAGTCCATGTTTCCGCCCCGCATGACCGGAAACGGCAAAGAAGATCTGCGGAAAAATCTGTGCCCGGAAAGGTGAACAACCGGCAGGTTTGCCGTTTTCATATATAAACCACAATGAAAAAGTCACGCTTATGCGCTCCACACCATCCATTCTTATATATATAATGTATATATGGGCCTTCTTCTTTTCCGGATGCAACGGAATTGAAGACCATGAAACCCGCCTATCCTCCGGAATAAAGATTCTGGGGAACGACGTTTACGGCTTCGGCCCGCAAGGCAGATCTGCAGGCAAGACCGCGTTTCAGACAGGCGACCGGATTCTGTTCTTCAGCGACGGAACCACAAGTCCGGACGGCTGCATCCTCACGTTCGATGGGAAAGAATGGGTGCCGGAAAAGCCCTTCGGACCGAACGGAAACGGAAAGATGCGCTACACCGCCGTCTTTCCCGTCATGGATACTGACGGAGAAGGGCTTTTCGGAAAAGAGCAATTGTACGAAAGCAGCGGAAAGACATTGAAAGATGTCCTGTTCTGCCAGGACTCGTGCGCATACGGCAACGTGATCCGCCTGAAGTTCAGGCACCGCTTTTCAAGAATAGACTTCAATACCGACAGCCAGCTGAGCGAAAAAGTCACAGGCATGATCTGCAAGACTGCCGGCATCGAATCGTTCTGCCCCATAACCGGAAACATCATCTACAGCCGGGATTACCATGAAAGCGAACTGCACGGCTCAGAAGAAAACACTTACAGCTTCATCATTCCGCCCTCCCCTGCCGGTGAAACACCTCCTGTAGAACTATCCTTGACCGGTTCCGGGCAAAGCATCTGCCAGACAACGGTCGAAAACATAACCTTCAAAGAAGGAACAGCCTATTCCTGCAACTTGAAATCAAAAGGTTCGGGACGCGGAATATATACGGCAGAAGATTTTATCGCCTTCACTCACCTGATAAACGGAGAAGCATACGATGACAGGAAGCTGGAGGAGTTCGGAGAAACCGCGGACGGAATCACCACGTACCGCCTGAAAAGCGACATCGCGTTTTCTGAGGAAGAGTCTGCCCGGATAATGGGAATCGGAATCAACTACAAGATGAACAAGGCATTCAGCGACATATTCGACGGAGAAGGGCATACGCTGTCGGGCATCCACCTGAACAGGAAGCTCAACGGATATTCCAATTATGGTGTCTTCGGTGACATAGCACCGGATGGGATTGTCAGAAACCTGAATGTCTGCAACATATCTTACACCCAGAACGGAAAGATTGCATACGTCGGACTGCTGGCCGGAATAAACAGAGGGAAGATTCATAACTGCACCCTCCAAAACGGATCGATGGAATTGACCGACGCAAACCAGTACAGCGGATTTATAGCCTACAACCAGGGTGATGTATTCAACTGCCTGGCCGAAAACGTCACAATATCAACCGATGACGCCAAAGACCCGGCCGCCGGACTGGTAAGGACCAACGCCGGGAATATCCTGAACTGCGGCATCGGACACGCAAGCTTCAGAAGCCCCGAAAACGGAGCGCACTTATGCTTCGAGAACAAGAAAAATATACAGAACTGCTATGTATACGGCCCGGAAGGCAAATACAACGCTCTCTGCTTCAACACATGGGAAACAAGCTACATGGCGTACTGCTACCTTCCGGACACTTACAAGAAAGACTTTATAGGAAATGACCACAATTCAGCCTACGAATTTATCCTGAGATACGACAGCCGGACATTCGTTCTGGAAGAAGACGGGCGGAAACTCCATGAAAAGCTGAATGAGTGGATCGGCAGCACAGGTGCATCCGCTTATCCCGAACTGGAATTTTGCAGATGGAAACAAGGCGACACCCGGCCTGCCACCTTCATATTGCCCTGACGTTATGTTTTTTTTAATCAAATAAAAGAGAAGGTCTATCTAAATTGTTGTATTTTTGCGCCAAACGCAAAACTGATAGAGAAATGAACAAGAACAAGAGCCTTATTACAGTTATCGTGATCCTGGCAGTTATCGTAGCGGGGGTTTCATTCTTCGCTTTCAACCAGACTCAAAAGAATAAGGAAATGACTGAACTGTTTGCCATCGAGAAACAGGAAATGGAAAACGAATACAGCAATTTTGCCACACAATACGACGAACTGCAAATCCAGATAAACAACGACTCACTCCGCGAAAAGCTGGAAAGCGAAAAGCTGAAAACACAGCGGCTGCTGGAAGAACTCCGTCAGGTAAAGACCAGTGACGCAGCAGAAATCATGCGCCTGAAAAAGGAGCTGAAAACCGTGCGTGCAGTACTGCGCACTTACGTCATACAAATTGACTCGCTCAACCGGCTGAACGCGGCCCTAAAGCAAGAGAATGAGGAAGTAAAAAACAAATACTCGGCAGCTACCGTGCAAATAACCAACCTGTCGCAGGAAAAAGAAACCCTTCACCAAAAGGTTTCTCTCGCTGCGCAGCTGGATGCCACAAACGTTACGGTGCAGACGCAGAACAAACGCGGAAGAAACACTTCCAGGGTGAAAAACGTAAAGAAAATAGCCGTCACATTCACCATCGTGAAGAACATTACGGCAGAAACGGGAAACAAAACCATCTATGTGCGCATCGCCAAGCCCGACAACAGCATCCTGACAAAAAGCGACGCCAACCGGTTCAAGTATGAAGACCGGGAAATAGGCTACTCCATCAAAAAATACATCGAATATACAGGAGAAGAGCAAACTGTCACCGTATACTGGGATGTCGAAGAGTTCCTGCCGGCAGGAGAATACCACATCTATATCTTTGCCGACGGAAACATGATCGGACAGGGAGCTTTCTCAATGAAATAAGAGCAATGTTATGAGGGCGATTTTCAACAGACTTGTGTTGGCCGGAACTGTTCTGGCAGGACTGCTGTCTTCATGCGGTGAAGACCGCTCAGGAGAATATTATGCGCTGATAACTACCAAAACCTGGATATACAATGTCATGCAGGAGAACTATCTGTTTTATGAAGACATCCCCTCGGAAGACGAACTGGACTTCTTCGACAGTCCGCAGGATTTCCTGTCATCGGCAGCCTCAAGCAAGGACAAGAAAAACGGCGTGCTTTTCTCTCATGTGGATTCAATAGCCACCGGTTCGCGAGCCACAAGCACTTACCCGTGCTTCGGATTCGAAGCGGCCCTTGTCCGCACAACTGAAGGAACAAATACCATGCGCATCCTTTATGTCCAGCCGGACTCGCCTGCAAAAGAAGCCGGACTGAAACGCGGCGATTGGGTCATTGCTGTGGACGGAGAAGAAATCTCCCAAAGTTCATATTATGAAGACTACATCGAACGTCCTTCGGGAGCGCATACCTTCACATTGGGCAAATACAATCCTTATGTAGAAATTCCAGATGATGGCACGGCTGAAGACGACTACAACTATGCTGAGTTCGACACCATTGGAGTTGTCCAGCTTCCGGCTCCACGCTATGTGGAAGAACAGGATGTGCTCGAAGCAAAGCCCATCGAAGTAGGCTCGCATAACGTGCTATACATCTTATATAATGAGTTCGGCGAGAATGCCGATGCGGTGGAAAGCATATTCACACAATATGCAGGCCAGTTTAGCGACATCATTCTCGACCTCCGCTACAATCCGGGAGGCTATGTTTCAACATCCCAGGTGATAAGCACGCTCCTTGCCCCACAAAGTGCCATGGGGCAGCCTTTCCTGAACATGACATACAACGACAAAATCAACAAAACGGAAACGTTGCTTTTCGACCCGAGCCTCCTCTCAACAGGAACTCCCGCTCAATACAACAATCTGTATGTCATCACGTCCGGCAATACGGCTTCTGCCTCTGAGATTGTGATCAACTGCCTGAGGCCTTACATCAACGGACGGCTTATCCAAGTGGGAGCGCCGACCTTCGGAAAGAACGTGGCCCAGCAATTGTTTACAGACACAAATTCTCCAAATATCGAACTTTGGCTCACAACCACTTACTTGAGCAATTCGCAAGGATATTACGAGTATTACGAAGACGGACTTCTTCCTGACTTTGAGATTGAAGAGAACTTGGGAGAAGATCTAGGAGAGTTCGGCACTCCGGGAGATTCGCTGCTGGCTCCGGTATTTTACCACATAGCCAATGGAAGCTTTCCTGTCACCGAAGTCCCGGGAGAAGGATCAAGCAACACAGGCAGCAGTCTGTCAAGCCGAAACGGACACGGTTCATTCGCCGGCAAATGCAAAATCATAGACAATTCCATAAATCACAGACTGAAACTGAATCTGCTGAACTGAGATGCGCCCATCTCGGTGCAACTTAACAAATTTATAAGCTGCATTGAGAATCTTTACAACAAATCTTTTTGGTTATTTGTTATAAAAGCATACATTTGCAATGTTGCATAAGCAACCAAATAACAAAGTTCTTCTGACAATGAAAAAGTTTTTTAGTCTTATTCTGGCCATTGGTACTTCCTTAAGCGTTTTTGCACAGCATACGCTCACTTTGGACAGTTGCCGGACACTGGCTCTGAAAAACAACAAAGAGCTGCTCATATCGCGAGAAAAAGTGAATGCAGCTCATTATGAGAAAAAGGCAGCGTTCACCAACTATCTCCCAAAAATTGAATTTGCGGGCGGATATATGCGCACTCAAAAAGAAATTTCCCTGCTAAGCGACGAACAAAAGCAGACAATCGGAAATCTGGGGACAGCTGCCGGATCGCAGCTTCAGCAAGGGCTGCAGGCACTTGCCGCCCAAAATCCCGGTCTGGCCGCCGGACTGCAAGGACTTCTTCCCGGTGCTGTTGCAGGAGTTACAAACGGACTGAACGCTGTAGGCGAAGGAATCGTAAATGCGCTCCGCACCGATACAAGAAATCTGACTGTCGGAGCGGCTACACTCACCCAGCCGATTTTCATGGGAGGAAAAATCATAGCATACAACAAAATAACCAAATATGCCGAACAGCTCGCCGAAGCTCAACATGCGACAGGACTGCAAGACATCATTCTGAACACAGACCAAGCATATTGGCAGGTGGTTTCGCTTGCAAACAAGAAGAAACTTGCCGAAAGTTTCCTGAATCTGGTCCAGAAACTGGACTCTGATGTCAGCAAGATGGTCAACGAAGGAGTGGCCACAAAAGCTGATGCTCTAAGTGTAAAAGTAAAGGTGAACGAGGCAGAGATGACACTGACACAGGTTGAAAACGGCCTGAGCCTTTCAAAAATGGTTCTCTGCCAACTGTGCGGCCTCCCATTGGATACAGACATCACACTGGCCGATGAAGACATGAGCAGCCTTACGCTTCCAAACGCTTATACAGAAGCTAATGTCAACACGGCTTTAGCCAACAGACAAGAGCTGAAAAGCCTGGAGCTCGCATCCGAAATCTATCGCCAAAAGGTGAATGTCGTACGCTCCGACTTTCTCCCTTCAGTTGCAGTCACAGCAAACTATCTGGTAACGAATCCGTCCCTCGTCAACGGGTTTGAAAACCGTTTCCGCGGAATGTGGGCAGCGGGAGTCATCGTAAAGATTCCGGTATTCCACTGGGGAGAAGGCATATATAAGGTAAAGGCAGCCCAAGCAGAAGCGAACATCGCCCGATACAAGCTGGACGATGTGAAGGAAAAAGTGGAGCTTCAGGTTACGCAAAGTTCCTATAAAGTAAACGAAGCGGCCAAAAGGCTGACCATGGCTGAAAAGAACATGGAAAAGGCTGAAGAGAACCTCCGGTATGCCAATCTGGGATTCAAGGAAGGAGTCATACCGACAAGCAACGTGCTTGAAGCTCAAACGGCGTGGCTGTCTGCACAGTCTGGCAAGATAGACGCCCAAATTGACGTAAAACTTAGCGAACTTTATTTAAACAAATCAATGGGAACATTAAAATAACATCGATATGGAAAAGACACAACGCAACAATATCATGCTGGCATTCATCACACTTGCAGGAGCCGTAGCAATCGTCAGCATCATCGGATTCTTCACTCTCGGAAAAGGAACAGAAATCATTCAGGGAGAAGCCGAAGCGACAGAATACAGGGTATCCAGCAAAGTTCCGGGACGTGTCCTGAAATTTTTTGTCCATGAAGGCGACAAAGTCAAAGCTGGAGATACACTGGCAATCCTCGAAGCGCCCGATGTCATGGCCAAGCTGTCGCAGGCGCAAGCCGCTGAGCAGATGGCACAGGCCATGAACGAAAAAGCGATCAGAGGAACACGAAGCGAACAATTGCAGGCAGCCTTTGAAATGTGGCAGAAAGCAAAAGCGGGACTGGAAATAGCCGAAAAATCATACAACCGCATAAACCGGCTGTATGAAGAAGGAGTGATGACCGCACAGAAACGCGACGAAGCCAAAGCACAGTACGATGCCATGAAAGCGACCGAGCGTGCCGCAAACGCACAGTATACAATGGCTAAAAACGGAGCGCAGCGGGAAGACAAGGCTATGGCTGCCGCACAAGTCGAACGAGCGAAAGGGGCTGTGGCAGAAGTTTCATCCTACATCTCGGAAACATACCTTACGGCCTCGGCAGATGGAGAAGTTTCTGAAATATTCCCGAAAGTAGGAGAACTGGTCGGCACCGGCGCACCGATAATGAACATAGCCCAGCTCGATGATATTTGGGTTACGTTCAATGTGCGCGAAGATTTCCTGAAAGACTTCAATGTAGGCAATGAGATAAAGGCATATATCCCTGCTTTGGAAAAGGATGCAACATTCAGAATAACCTATATGAAAGATTTAGGAACTTATGCCGCCTGGAAAGCAACCAAGACAACCGGACAATTCGACCTGAAAACGTTTGAAGTGAAGGCAAAGCCCGTGGAAACCGTAGAGAATCTGCGCCCGGGAATGTCTGCAATCATCGAAAAATAAGATTCAACAATGTCATCTGATATGTGGAAAAGTTTGTGGAACATAGCCCGCAGGGAAACATACCGTATCGCAACGAAGCCGATGTATCTGTTCTGCATCATCATCGCTCCGATATTCTGCTTCGTGTTCTTCTCTACCCTCATGAGCAAAGGGTTGCCGACCGACATGCCCGCAGGAGTGGTAGATCTGGACAATACGGCTACCACACGAAACATCATCCGCAATCTCGATGCGTTCCAGCACATTGAAATCACCGCTCATTACAGCAGCGTTACAGAGGCAAGAAAAGCCATGCAGCGGGGAGAAATCTATTCATTCTACTACATACCCAAGGGTACTACGGAGAAAGCACTGGCAGGCAGACAGCCCAAAGTGTCTTTTTATATCAACTACTCTTACCTGATAGCTGGGTCGCTGCTTTACAAAGACGAACGAACGATGTCCGAACTGGCCTCTGCTGCTGTCGGACAAGCTACTTTGCTGGCAAAGGGAGCCACCGAAGCACAAGCCATGGCTTTTCTCCAGCCAATCGTAATCGAAACCCACGCGCTGAACAACCCGTGGCTCAACTATTCGGTATATCTGTGCAATACGCTGTTCCCAGGAATATTAATGCTGCTCATATTCCTGACAACAATTTACACACTGGGGACAGAACTGAAAGAGAATACGGCAAAAGAATGGATGCAGATGGCCGGAAACTCTATCGCGACGGCTATAAGCGGCAAACTGCTTCCGCAAACCGTCATCTTCTTTCTGATTGCTGTTTTCTATAATATCTATCTCTACGGATACCTCCACTATCCATGCAACAACGGCATCTTCCCCATGCTGCTGGCCGGACTGCTTCTCGTGGTTTCCTCGCAGGCATTCGGAATATTCCTGTTCGGCTTGTTCGGCAATTTCCGCCTAGCCTTGAGCGCTGCATCATTGTGGGGAGTCATCTCGTTTTCGATATCAGGCTTTACCTATCCGGTCATGGCCATGCACCCCGTACTGCAAGGCATATGCGTACTGTTTCCGCTGCGGCATTACTTCCTGATTTATGTCAATCAGGCACTCAACGGATACTCGGTCGTTTATGCCTGGGAGCCGATAGCAGCTCTGCTGCTATTCACATTGTTGCCGTTCTTCGTGCTGAAACAGCTCCGCACAATCATGCTGCACTATGTCTATCTACCTTAAACATTGTATTTCATGAACAATCATACACTTCCACATATCATCAGACAAGGTTTGGCTGGCTTATTCCATATCTGCTCGCATGAACTGAAACAGGTGTTCAAAGACCAGGGCGTGCTGATATTCTTTCTTCTGGTTCCACTGGCTTACCCTTTAATATACGCATTCATTTACACCAACGAAGTTGTAAGGGATGTGCCGGCGGCAGTGGTCGATTTAAGCAATACGGCACAAAGCCGGGAATTCCTCCGCCTTGTTGACGCGAGTGCAGACGTAAGAATCCAGTCGCATTGTGCCGACATGGAAGAAGCCAAGACATTATTGAAAGAAACAAAAGTATATGGCATAATCTATATTCCCGCCGATTTCAACAAAGACCTTTCGACGGGCAAGCAGGCAACTGTCAGTCTGTTCTGCGACATGAGCGGAATGCTCTACTACAAATCGCTGCTCCTTGCATGCACCAATGCGTCTTTGTCTGTCAACAAACAGATACAGATTGAAAGGGCTGGAAACACAACCGACCGTCAGGATGAAATAACGACAGCACCGATCGAATACGAAGACATCTCGCTGTTCAATCCGCAAGACGGTTTCGCCAGCTTTCTCATTCCCGCCGTACTCATTCTTATTATCCAGCAGACGTTGCTGCTCGGCATCGGAATGTCTGCGGGAACTGCCAGAGAAAACAACCGTTTCCGCGACCTCATTCCAACGAGCAAACATTACCAAGGCACACTGCGCGTGGTAGCAGGCAAATCTTTTGCCTACCTGCTGATATACCTCATCGTATCAGCCTACATATTGTGTCTGGTTCCGAAGATATTCAGTCTGGTGCAAATCGCCCAGCCCTCCACATTGCTGGCCTTCATCTTCCCATACCTGCTGGCATGCATCTTCTTCGCCATGACCTGCTCGGTATTCATCCACCACCGCGAGTCGTGTCTGATGATTTACGTATTCACTTCCGTTCCGCTGCTGTTCATATCCGGAATTTCATGGCCGGGAGCAGCCATCCCCGAATTCTGGAAAGCGTTTTCTTACCTGTTCCCTTCCACATTCGGCATCAACGGATTTGTACGGATCAATACCATGGGAGCGGAACTCAACGAAGTGCTTCCCGAATACCGGGTATTATGGATCCAGGCCGGAGCATACTTCATCACCACATGCCTGGTATACCGCTATCAGGTTACATTAAGCCGTAAACATGCCATCGAACGGCTGCACCTGCTCAGACTCCGCAGAATGTCGGCAAAAATGCGGAAGGCGTGACACAAAACTCGCCTGTTCAGCTTTATTAACACAACGGCAATATTGAATCAAACAGAATACTTGTAGCTTTGTAACAATTTAACTGCAAGCATTTATGAAACACTATATTGCCACAGCCTTTATATTGGCTGCATCCGTCTTCGCAGGGAACAACTACGGACGGGCGCACGTTGCGGAAGAAAAGAAACAAACGTTCCGCATCACCGTGCTCAATACCGACGGGGCTCCCCAAAGCGGAATGATTCTGAAAATTTCAGGCTATGGAACAGAATATACCAGCAACGAGGAAGGGCTGTTTGAATTCGAACATGAAATCAACGAAAAAAATATCCGGACAGGAAACTTCTATTTCCCCGACGACAAACAGAAATCCGTAAAATCGCTGCGTCTGGACAAGGCAGCGACAGACACCATAATCCGCATCAACAGCCAGGAAGATCTGATACGCTACAAACAAAGCGGAAGAACTTTTCAGATCAGCGGCATTGTCAAAAACAGCGGACGCCCCATAGCAAACGCGGAAATATCCATCCAAGGTACAGGAAGACGGGCCTCGACAGATGCGAACGGTGAATTTGTCATCGAGGCCGACTACAACCACGTGGTTATGATACGCGCGGAAAAAATGGAAAACAAATATCTCGATGCAGATGTCTTTCTGGAGCATTCCGAAAAACCTTATACAATCAATATGATACGCAAGGGGGCCGACCGTATCTATGCAAGCGTAGAACAGATGCCCCAATATCCCGGAGGCATGAAACAGTTCTTCAACTATGTCCGACGAAAGGCACACACAACCGAACTTGCGGAAAAGACGCAGACCGAAGGAACCGTCATGATACAGTTTGTAGTGGAAAAGGACGGAAGCATTACATCACCTCATATCGTGCGCAGCCTGAAGGCAGAACTCGATACGGCTGCTTTGGATGCAATCATCGTGATGCGCGACTGGATTCCGGCAAAAGACCACGGCACGACCGTCCGCTGCAAATATTCCGTACCGGTTCCTTTCAAGCTTCCGAAACCGAAAGAACCGGAAAAGAAACCGGTATTGCCGAAAGATTCGCTCCTGGCCGACAGCATTGCAGCCGACTCAACGCACACCGACTCACTTGAACTCTTTGCTCCCATAGCTGCCGGAGATTCGCTGAAACTCGATTCTCTGCAGAAAAAGCTGGCATTGGCTAAAGACTCACTTTTCACAGACAGCCTGAATGTTCACCAGAAGAATGACAGCCTGCAAACCGATTCTTTAAAGGCCGTACAGCAACCTGCCGCCGAAGTGAAGCCCAAGAAACGGAATGCTTTTGTAAGATTCTTCCGCTGGCTGTTCGGAATCAAAGACAAAGAAGCGAAACCGCAGGCAGATGTTCCCGGGTCGGAGATGACGGAGGAGAAAGAAATTCCAGCTGCGGAATCGACAGAATGAATACAAACTTAAAAAAGATAGATGATGAAAAAGATTCTCACACTTTTGTTTTCGCTGCTTGTTCTCGCATCGGGAACAACGGCAAAGAACGTGACACTGAAAGATGCGGCCGGCGGAACTTACCGGGCACAGAACATTTACGGACTTAAGCCGATGCTTGACGGAGAGCATTATACACAGATAAGCTCCGACCACAAGCGCATCGTGAAATACTCGTTCAAGACAGGCAAAGAGGCCGGCACGATTTTCGATGTAGCGACAGCACGCAATATCGAACTCAAATCATTCGACGGATACATCATGTCGCCCGACGAAAGCCTGATCTTAATCCAAACAGAAACCAAGCCGATCTACCGCCGTTCGTTCACTGCGGTCTATTACATCTACAACGTGAAGAACCGCACGCTGGAACCGCTCTCCAACAACGGCCCGCAGCAAGTTCCGCTCTTTTCTCCCGACAGCCATCAGATTGCCTTTGTACGGAACAACAACATCTATCTGGTCAAGCTGCTGTTCGGAAACAGCGAATCTCAGGTCACAAAAGACGGGGAATACAATAAAGTCATCAACGGCATTCCCGACTGGGTATATGAAGAGGAGTTCGCGTTTAACCGCGCATTTGACTTCAGCGCAGACAGCAAGATGATCGCCTATATCCGCTTCGATGAAAGCGAAGTGCCCATGTATTCTTTCCAATGGTATAAGGGACTGGCTCCGGAAAAAAAAGCGTACGCCACTTATCCGGGCAGCTACGACTATAAATACCCGAAATCCGGAGCAGACAACTCTAAAGTAAGCGTACACACATACGACATCAAAAGCCATGTAACGCGCAAGATGGACCTGCAAATCGAAGCAGACGCCTATATCCCGCGCATCAAGTTCACATCTGATCCCGACAAGCTGGCAATCATGACGCTGAACCGCCACCAGAACCGGTTCAACATCTACATGGCCAATCCGAGAAGTGCCGTCTGCCAGGTAGCTGTCCGCGACGAATCGGAGCAGTATATCAAGGAACAGGCTTACTCCAGCATCGTGTTCTATCCGGAGAACATCGTTATGATGAGCGAACGCGACGGATACAACCACCTGTATCTCTATACCATCGGAGGGAATCTGGTAAAACAAATCACCAAAGGAAAATTTGAAGTGAAAGATTTTCTGGGATGGGACCAGAAGACAAACGAATTCTACTATACAAGCAACGAAGAAAGCCCGCTGAAAACAGCAGTCTATAAAATAGACGGGAAAGGAAAGAAAACCAAACTGTCCGCACGCACCGGAACAAACACTGCAATCTTCAGCACCAACATGATGTATTACATCAATACTTTCTCAAGCATCAGCACTCCCACCCTCATCACACTGAACAACAACAAGGGAAAGGAACTTGTCACGCTGCTCGACAACAGCCGGCTGAAATCACAGCTGGCCGAGCTGAACATGCCTCAGAAAGAATTCTTTACATTCAAGACCAGCGAAGGAGTTGAGCTGAACGGATGGATGATGAAGCCGGCAAACTTCGACCCCAACAAGAAATATCCGGTCATCATGCATCAGTACAGCGGACCCGGATCGCAGCAAGTGCTCGACAAGTGGGGCATCGGCAGCTTCGGCGACGGCGGAATGTTTGAAGCCTATATGTGCGACAAGGGATTCATCATGGTCTGCGTAGATGGCCGCGGAACCGGAGGACGGGGAGCGGCTTTCGAAAAATGCACCTACCTCTCAATCGGCGTGAAGGAATCCACAGACCAGGCTGAAGCCGCCAAATACCTCGGAAGCCTGCCTTATGTAGACGGCAGCCGCATCGGAATATGGGGCTGGAGCTATGGGGGATACAACACGCTCATGTCGATGAGCGAAGGCTCGGGGGCATTCAAGGCCGGCGTAGCGATTGCAGCTCCCACCGACTGGCATTTCTATGACACCGTATATACCGAACGTTTCATGCGTACCCCGAAAGAAAACGGCGAAGGATATAACGCCTCCTCTGCCATCGGCCGTGTAGACCAACTGAAAGGCGACCTGCTTCTGATTCATGGCAGTGCAGACGACAACGTTCACTTCCAGAACTTCATGGAGTATAACGAAGCCCTCATACAGGCCGACAAGTATTTTGAAACGCAGATTTATACCAACCGCAATCATGGCATATCAGGAGGAAACACACGCAACCACCTGATGAACCGCGTTGCCGAATTTTTCATCAGAAAACTTTAAGCCAACGCTATGGAGCATTTGAGAAAACCGGACTGGCTGAAGATAGATATCGGGACTAACGCCCGCTACACAGAAACGAAACAGATTGTAGACACACACAAGCTGCATACAATCTGCACAAGCGGACGTTGCCCGAACTTAGGAGAATGCTGGGGAAGAGGTACGGCAACATTCATGATAGGCGGAAACATATGCACCAGAGCGTGCAAATTCTGCAACACGCTCTCGGGCAAGCCGCTCCCGCTGGACCCTTCCGAACCGGCACAAGTGGCAGAGTCTGTCCGCCTGATGAAACTCCGCCACGCTGTCATCACTTCGGTAGACAGGGATGACCTGGAAGACTTGGGCGCACATCATTGGGCGCAGACCATAGAAACCGTGCGCCAAGTTAATCCACAGACCACGATAGAGGCCCTGATTCCTGATTTCCAGGGAAGAACAGAGCTCGTACAGCTTCTCATCGAAGCGCATCCGGAGATTCTTTCACACAATGTGGAAACCGTGCGCAGACTCACTCCTGAGGTCAGAAGCGTGGCCCGCTATGACACCAGCCTGGCCGTGCTCCGGCAAATCGCAGAAAACGGAATCAAGTCAAAATCAAGCATCATGGTGGGATTGGGAGAAACTCCGGAAGAAGTGGAAGAAACAATGGACGACTTGCTTGCAAACGGCTGCAAACGGCTGACCATCGGACAGTATCTGCAGCCAAGCAGAAAACACTATCCGGTAAAAGAATACGTCACTCCCGAACAATTCCGGAAATACAAGGAAACCGGTATGAGCAAAGGCTTTGAGATGGTAGAGAGCGGACCGCTTGTACGCTCTTCCTATCATGCGGAAAGGCATCTTTGAGCCAACAAGTCCCGGCAGGTTTTCCGGCCCAAAGAAACCGGACAGACTGCGCGACAAACTGTATCTCCAACCTAAAGATATAAATCTCCAGCCTGAATATATGCATCTCCAGCCTGAACACACATATCTTCAGGCTGGAGATAAACTTTTTACGGAAAAGCCTCCGCTTTTTCACGCAAGTTCATCAGATTTCCGGACAACAAAACAATAGCTCTTAAAGCCCTTTCCTCAGGAACTTCTGCCATACACTGCAAGAATCCCGGGCAACGCCATCTGCACAAAAAAACTCAAATCCGGAACGAACAAAACAAAAAACGAATTTGTTGCATAAAAAAAATGCCATCACTATGAAACTGTTGATAAAATATAGACACAAGATCGTATCCTTCGGCCTGCTGCCTACTATAATCACACTGATAGGGCTGCATTTTTTCCCCGCCACAGCAATGCTCGGCATCGGACTGGCAATCAGCCTCATCGGTTTGGCCTACGATTTCTTCCAGCTTAAGTCCCTCAACTTTTTTCTACTGCAAGGAACCGCAGGCATAGGCACCTGCTTCTTGCTCCGACTCTTTACCGGCTACGAATACATACCTCCCCGCAGCATTACTCCCACGCTGGAATTCATGCTCCTTATCTTTGCCTTTATCTATTTAACGGCACCGGAAACATACCACAGCCTGCTCAAAAAGTTCCGGCTCGACTCCAGCATATCCTACCGGCTGGAGGCGAGAGTGATAGTCATTCTGTCGGGACTGCACCTGCTCAGCCTGTTTCTGCTCCAGAACGTGATTTCCATTCACACCAACTATGTGCATTACACCCTCGTCTTTTATGCTCCAGCTTTAATCTATATCATTTGCCTGATAATAAACATGACCGGAATCCGCATGGCGGCGTCAACTTACGAAAACCCCTGCTGCGTGATAAGGATAGCCCCCATATGCAACGGAAAAATTTACCTTATCCCCTATGCCAAGGCTGACTCCGGAAAACGCGTATGGGATGTTCCGCTGATCTTCCCCTTCGAGAAATGTCCATACAAAAGCGAAAGGTTTGCCGCCGAAAAGGTGAAGGCGTTTCTGCAAAAACAGCCGGGAAAGTGTTCGTTCATCTCTCCCCGCCTGATCCTGAAGTACCGGATTGACAGACTGACTCCCTATCCGATACAACTGTTCATACTTCCGATTGACAAAGAAGAGAAAAGCATTGCTCCGGAAGGCAGATACTTTACTTTTGCAGAGCTGATCGAATCGCCCGAAAATTTCAGCGAAATACTGCTGGCAGAGAAAGAACACCTGCAAATCTCTGCCAATCTATGGAAAGAATTCAATTTCAGATAATTCCGCAACATGCCGATGAAGCGACAGATACAGCCCATGCCTTCGCCGGAAAGCTGCATCTGCCCGCTTTGCATGCCATCACCGGCAGACCGGTTGCTGCCGGCAGCATGAGAACCATTCAATCAGACACATCACTGCATGTCAAGCGTAACCTTCAGCACATAGACCGGATAATGCTTCTCGCCGGCATCCAGCGCAATATGCAGTCCGCCGGCATCCTGCCTCCATTCGGCAGTCTGATGCGAATCCATGCATTCCACCGAAACAACCCGGTCCGAAGGACGGAAAGCAGACAAGGTGAAAGACGGAGCCGTCACATGGCGCACGATGACATAAACGGCATCGCCCTTTTGCGTATAGCGGAAGTCGGGCACAATGTCCTGAGGCGTTCCGTCGTACACCGCATCATGAAAAGCCTTCTCATTGGTTTTTTCCCGAACAGAAGGGTCATACAGTTCGCCATACGTATGCCACGGGCGTGTGCCGTAGATGGCTTCGCCGTTCGTTTCCAGCCACAGATGAAAAGCGTCCAGCCCCGGACGCGCCAATGCCGGGAAACAGCCCTTGCCGTCCGGACCGATATTCAACAGCAAATTACCTCCCTTGCTCACAATGTCGGCCAAATGACGTATCATTACATCCGGTTTCTTATAGACCGTATCATGCCGGTTGTAACACCAGTTCTTGCCCATGGTCAGGCAAGCCTCCCAGGGACGGTTGTCTATCCCGCCGGTCAGTTTCTGCTCCACAATGCTATAGTCGCCCATTCCGTTGCCGATGCGGCTGTTGATAAGACATTGCGGCTGCAGCGAGTGAATCAGCTCTCTGATCTCACGGCTCATGTCCTTCGTGACCAGCTCCGGCGTATCAAACCACAGAAAGTCGATACGGCCGTATTGTGTAAGCAGTTCGCGCAGTTGCGGCTTCACTTTCCGTTCCATATAGCGGGGCAGTTGCTTGGCATCTTCGTCCGGATAATCCCACGTGTTGCTTCGTCCGGCTTTCACGGGCCAGTTTGTCGGCACGTCAGGATCCTCCCAGTCACGTCCCAATGAATAGTAGAAGCCGAATTTCAGTCCTTCCTCCCGGCAAGCCTCCGCCAGTTCTTTCATGGGATCCTTTCCCCATGGAGTGCATTTCACTATGTTATAGTCGCTGCATTTGGAATCATACATGGCAAAGCCATCGTGATGCTTGGATGTGATAATGACATAGCGCATGCCGGCCTGGCGTGCATCCTTCGCCCACTGGCGGGCGTGGAATCCCGTCGGATTAAAGTCGTTAGCAATCAGCGCATACTCTTTCAGCGGAATGCGCTCGTAGAGCATGAAGTGCTCTCCCCCTTTGGCCGGATGCCCTTTCCAGTCGCCCGCCGTCTGTGAGTAAAGTCCCCAATGCAGGAACAAGCCGAACTTGGCATCCTTGAACCATGCCAAAGAAGCCGTGTCAACAGATTGTGCGTTTCCCATAACCAGTACAAAGCCCAGCAACAGAGCGCATCCGATTCGCTTAATGTTTTCCAATCCCATATGCTCTTTAATATTAACAAAGATGATCGATCAATAACCAGATACATCCGGAGAAACATCCTTATTTGTAAATAAGGAATATGCACGGAATCTTATTCAGATCGGGCAAATGTCCCTTCCATTCCTTCACGGTGCGTGTCTGGATATACTCGCCTTCACAGGTGATGTTGGCAGCAATGCACAGGCGAGTCTGAGGACGGCACACATGCAGGATTTCTTCCATCAGCTTTTGGTTGCGATAAGGCGTTTCGATGAAAAGCTGTGTCTGGTTTTCCTGATAGACACGATTTTCAAGCTCCTTCAAGCGTCTGGCGCGCTCGGCGGGATCTATCGGAAGGTAACCGTTGAACGCGAAATTCTGTCCGTTAAATCCGGCTCCCATCACCGACAAGATAATAGACGAAGGCCCGACCAGCGGAACCACTTTCAAACGCTTTCTCTGCGCAATGGCCACAACATCCGCTCCCGGATCGGCAACCGCCGGACATCCCGCCTCTGAAATGACTCCCATCGAATGCCCGTCGGCCAAAGGCCGCAGATAGTCAGATATAGCCTCCGGAAGCGTATGCTTGTTCAGTTCATAGAAAGTCAGGCTATTGATGTCAACCGAGGCATCCACCTTCTTCAGAAAACGGCGTGCCGAGCGCACATCCTCCACAATAAAATATTTGATATTCAGAATAATCTCCTTATTATAAGACGGAAGCACCCGCTCTATTGGAGTTTCTCCCAATGTAACAGGCAACAAATACAAAGCTGTTTCCATAATATTTCTCAATCAACTAATTGGACGGAGCCAGCATCTCACGGAAATCTGTTTTCTCAAGCAACTGGGCTACAGACATATCCTCATGGCTTTTCATCCATTTCTCAACCAACTGCATTCCGATCCATATGCCAAAAGACGGAGGCAACTGCTGTCCGGCAAAGACAAACCCCGGATTGGAAGAAATGTACGAGCGGATGATCATCGGGTCCGTGCTCATCAAGTGATTGCTGTCGGACATCCATTTCCACAGATCCTTGCCATGACTCCTGCACCATTTCAGTTCTTCGTCCGTATATCCCAAGGCAAACGCACCCGATTTGTTCTCTCCGAAGATATGCTCCACAATCCATGCTATTTTCCCGCGATGCATCATTATGTCAAACAATGCCCTGTGCCCCTCCTCCCAAGAGAAAGGGTATTGTCCCAAAAGATAAAATGCAAAGCAATCCGGAACGATACGCTCCGGCGACATAAACCGCCGCTGATAAGAATAGTAAAATTTCTTGTACAAAAGATAATCCGCTCCCATGTATTTGTCAAGGCTGAATCCCAGCAGACTGTCAGTTACGACAACCGACTGGTTCAAGGCAGCTATTTGAGAATAGACACGAGGAATCCTCAGCGAAGGGATTTCCTTTTTCAGTTTTCTGAAGCCTTTCGTCAATTCCTTTTCAACCGGCGTCATGTCTTTGAACTTCATGCCGGCATCTTCCATCAGCCTGACCAATATGGAATCGGAAAAGAATGTGCAGAAACGTCCGTTTATATCCGGCTGATCCACCGATCCAAGTTCAAGCACATCTTCAATGAGCAGACGGGTGGCATGCGACCATTCCGTGCTCATCCGCTGCCACGCCAACAGGCTGTTGAGCTCTGTAGCCTCAAACTGCAGGCGGTCATAGCGGAAGACTTTTATATCCACATCATCAGCCGGATTGCCCTTCCGCCTGTCCAACTGACAGGCAGAAAGCGCAACCAGACTTATTAATATGAATAAAAGCCTGTTCATTTATCCGTAAATGATATTGCCGTTAGCGTCTTTATATTCATCCAGTCCCTTTTCGTAAGTCGCCATCGCACGCAGACTCATGCCCACGCTGGAGAATCCTCCGTCGTGATACAGGTTTTGCATTGTCACCTTACGGGTCAGGTCAGAGAACATCACAATGCAATAATCCGCGCATTCATCGGCCGAAGCATTGCCCAGAGGCGACATACGGTTTGCAAAGTCGAACAGCTTGTCCATCCCTTTCACTCCCGATCCGGCAGTAGTCATGGTAGGCGACTGTGAAATCGTATTGATGCGGACATTGTGTTCGCGTCCGTAAATGTATCCGAAGCTGCGGGCGATCGACTCAAGCAAAGCTTTTGCGTCTGCCATATCATTGTATCCGTAGAACGTGCGCTGTGCAGCCACATAACTCAAGGCTATAACCGAGCCGTAATCATTGATCGCTTCCAGTTTCTTGGCGGTCTGAAGCATCTTATGGAATGAAATGGCCGAAATGTCAAGTGTCTTGTCCAACATATCATAATCCAGATCATCATACGTGCGTTTTTTGCGCACATTCGGCGACATGCCGATCGAATGCAGCACAAAATCTATCTTACCGCCCAACACTTCCATCGAACGCTTGAACACGTTTTCCAAATCTTCCACGGAAGTAGCATCTGCCGGAATCACTTCGCAATTCAGTTTTTCTGACAAAGCTGAGACTTGTCCCATACGCACTGCAACGGGAGTGTTCGACAAGGTTATTGTCGCACCTTCTTCCACTGCACGTTCAGCAACCTTCCAGGCAATCGACTGCTCGTTCAAAGCACCGAAGACAATGCCTCGTTTTCCTTTCAATAAATTATAACCCATATTCTTTTTATTTGATATTGATGGGCAAAGATACAAACTTAATTTTCATTTCTCACACTTTTTAAAAGCAAAATATCTGAAACAGAACAAGAGGCTGTCTGAAACCTCCAGTAAACCAACCGAATCAGCCGCTTCACGACGGAGGCTGGACGCTTTTCCACAAAAGCAAAAAAGACGGAAAGCGGCTGCATGCCCGCCTTCCGTCTTTTCATCTGCCGGAAATCTCCAGCTCTATTCTGCCTTGGTTTCCCAGCCCAACGCACTGGCGCCCAGCACTGCGGCGTCAGCGTCTTTCAACTGCGAAAGAAGCAGTTTGGTCTTTCCTGCATATATTTTCAGCACATTCTCATTGATAGCCTTCTGAATCGGTTTCATCAGGTAATCGCCAGACCTGGCCAATCCGCCGAACAGAATGATTGCCTCAGGGCTGGAGAAAGCAATGGAGTTGGCCAAAGCCTCACCAAGAACACGTCCTGTAAATTCAAATATATCCAGAGCGAGCTTGTCACCCTTAACGGCCGCATCATACACATCCTTCGACTGGATCTCATCGGCCGGAATGTTCCGCAGAAGACTCGGTTCGGTGCTCTGCACCAGCATCTCGCGTGCGGTACGAGCCACACCGGTAGCAGAACAGTATGTCTCAAGACAGCCCTTACGGCCGCAGCCGCACTGACGTCCTCCGCGTTCCACAATCACATGCCCCAGTTCGCCGGCAAAACCGTCGTGTCCGTAAACCAGTTGTCCGTTGATCACAATACCGCTTCCCACGCCGGTGCCCAACGTAATCATTATAAAGTCTTTCATGCCGCGAGCAGCGCCATATGTCATTTCACCGATAGCCGCCGCATTGGCATCATTAGTCAATGTAGTCGGAATGCCTAACTGCTCTTCAAACATGGAAGCAAGGGGAATAATGCCCTTCCACGGCAAATTAGGAGCAAACTCAATCGTTCCGTTATAATAGTTGCCGTTCGGCGCACCGACACCCAGACCTTTGATCTTTTCAGCTCCGCCAAACTGAGAAATAAGGGGAATCAGCTTTTTGCAAACAGCATCCACATAATCTTCAATCTGCTCATACTGCTGAGTCTTTACAGAATCGGAAGCCAGAACATTTCCGCGGGAATCAACGACACCGAACACTGTATTCGTTCCGCCGATATCCATACCAACCACATAAGGTTTCTCTACATTGTTTATTGTCATGACATTTTAATGTTTAGGGTTAATTATTTGAAGCAAAAATAAAGAATCACATCATACAGAGCAAATTTTTCCCGCATTTATTTAAACGTTTGTGTAACTTTTTTATACCTTAGCAGCGTCTAACACGACAAAAAGGCTAAAAATAAAAGGAAAAGAAACAAGACTGATATGATCCGGCTGAAAGACATCAACAAAACCTACCATAACGGCGCTCCGCTTCATGTACTGAAAGGCATCAACCTCAATATCGAAAAAGGGGAATTTGTTTCTATCATGGGAGCCTCAGGATCCGGAAAATCAACGCTGCTGAACATCTTGGGCATTCTGGACAATTATGATTCGGGTGAATACTATCTCAACGACGTGCTGATACGCAATCTGAGCGAAACCCGGGCTGCCGAATACCGCAACCGGATGATCGGTTTTATCTTCCAGTCGTTCAACCTGATATCATTCAAGAATGCCATGGAGAACGTAGCGCTTCCTTTATTTTATCAAGGAATGAACCGGAAGAAAAGGAACCTGCTGGCCATGGAATACCTCGACAAGCTGGGACTGAAGGAATGGGCGCACCATATGCCGAACGAACTTTCGGGAGGACAGAAGCAGCGTGTTGCCATCGCCCGGGCCCTGATATCGAAGCCTCAGATTATTCTGGCCGACGAACCGACAGGCGCTCTCGACAGCAAGACATCCGTAGAGGTGATGAACATCCTCAAGGAACTGCATGACAATGAAGGCCTTACCATCGTTGTAGTGACTCACGAAAGCGGCGTGGCGAACCAGACCAACAAAATCATCCACATCAAGGACGGACTGATCGAACGGATAGAAAACAACACAGACCACAACGCTTCACCTTTCGGACAAAACGGATTCATGAAATAAGCATTATGACCGATCTTATACAGGAAATCTACGGAACCATCATGCGCAACAAACTGCGCACAGCCCTTACGGGCTTCTCGGTAGCATGGGGAATATTTATGCTTATCGTGCTGCTCGGAGCCGGAAACGGACTGATTCACGCTTTCGAAGGGCAGTCTGAAGGAATGATGATGAATTCGATGAAAATTTTTCCCGGATACACGTCACGCCCCTACAAAGGCATGCAAGAAGGAAGGAGCATTTCACTCGACAACAGCGACCTGCAAGTCACAGGCGCAGCCTTTCCCGACCACATCATTGCCACAGGGGCAACGGTAAGCCAGGAAAGCGTAACGCTGTCATTCGGAAAGGAATATCTTTCAATCGGAATCGACGGCGTGTTTCCCAACTACCCGGAGCTGGAAGCGATAAAAGTCAAAGAAGGACGTTTCATCAACCGGCGCGACATGACGGAGAAGCGGAAGGTTATGGTTATCCATGAAAAGACAGCCAACTCACTCTTTGCAGACAAGAGCCCCATAGGAGAGTACATCAATGCGACAGGAGTAGCCTATCAGATTGTAGGGGTTTATACAGACCAGAACAGCTTCTCTCCCACTGCCCTTGTCCCGTTCACAACCTTGCAGGCCGTATATGCCAAGGGCGACAGCATCGACAACATTACTTTTACGACCAAGGCGCTCGCCGATGAGGCGGACAACGACGCATTCGAAGCAGACTATCGCCGCGTTATCGGAAACCAGAAACAGTTTGACGCGGCCGACGACAGCGCCATCTGGATATGGAACCGGTTCACGCAATACCTGCAGCAGCAAACGGCCACCCGAATCCTGCATACAGCCATTTGGGTTATCGGCATATTCACGCTGCTGAGCGGCATCGTGGGAGTAAGCAACATCATGCTGATCACTGTGCGCGAGCGTACGCACGAGTTCGGCATCCGCAAAGCGCTCGGCGCAAAACCGGCCTCCATTTTATGGCTGATTGTTTCGGAAAGTGTCACCATCACCACTTTCTTCGGATACGTCGGCATGGTAGCGGGCATCGCTGCCACAGAATACATGAATGCCGTGGCCGGAAAACAGACCATGGATGCCGGAGTGTTTTCCATGACCTTTTTCGAAAACCCGACAGTGGATCTGTCCATAGCCATACAAGCCACTCTCACATTGATCATCGCCGGAACGATGGCCGGTATTTTCCCTGCACTGAAAGCGGTGAAGATACGCCCGATAGAGGCACTTAGAACTGAATGAATATGAAACTGTTTGACTTAGACGTTTGGGAAGAAATACTTGTCACGATCACGCGAAACAAGACACGCAGCCTGCTGACCGCATTCGGCGTGTTCTGGGGAATATTCATGCTTGTCGCACTTATGGGCGGAGCGAAAGGCATGCAGCAAATGCTCTCGCGGGAGTTTGAAGGATTCGCAACCAATTCGGGATTCATGGGAGCCAACAAAACCAGCAAGGCATACAAGGGATTCCAGCAGGGACGCTACTGGGATCTGGAGAACGGTGATGTGACCCGCATACGGCGGAGCGTGAGCGAAGTAGACATCATCACTCCCAGCCTGGCCAAATGGGGAGTGGACATCATCTATGAAGACCAAAAAATATCCGGAACGCTCAAAGGGCTGTATCCTGAATACGGAAAAATAGAAGAGCCGCTCATTTCCTACGGCCGTTACCTGAACGACATGGATGTGAAAGACAGGCGGCGCGTATGCATCATCGGAAAGCGCATCTATGAATCGCTCTTCCCCGGAAAAGAGAATCCGTGCGGGAAATTCGTCAAGATAAACGGCATTTATTACCAGGTGGTGGGAGTCAGCCTTTCATCCGGAAACATATCCGTCCAAGGAAGATCCGAAACATCCGTTATCATACCGTTCACCACCATGCAGCAAAACTACAACTTCGGACAGAAAGTGCAAATGCTCTGCTACACGGCAAAAAAAGGATATTCCATCAGCGATGTGGAAAAAAAGGTGGAGCAGGTAGTGAAACGGGCACACTATATTCACCCGGACGACAGCCAGGCAATTATCCAGGTGAACGCCGAAGCCATGTTCAGCATGATGGACAACCTGTTTTCGGGAATACGGATTCTGGGATGGATGGTCGGCCTGGGCACGCTGCTGGCCGGAGCTATCGGAGTCAGCAACATCATGATGGTGACGGTGAAGGAACGCACCGTAGAAATAGGCATACGACGGGCTATCGGAGCGCGTCCGAACGACATTCTCCAACAAATACTTTCAGAAAGCATGGTGCTGACAATCATTGCAGGAATGGCGGGAATATCCTTTGCCGTATTTCTGCTGAATGCTGTCGAGGCGGGAACTTCCTCTCCCGGCTCTCCGACAGACTTCCAGATAAGTTTCTGGGAAGCGGTGGGAGCGTGTATGCTCCTGCTGATGCTGGGCCTGCTTGCCGGACTTGCCCCTGCATACCGGGCCATGGCAATCAAACCGATCGACGCCATCCGTGACGAATAATAGCCATAAGCTGAAAATATAAAACCAAAAATATGAAGAAGTTTATCAAAATCACCGCAATCATATTAGTAGCAGCGGTATTCATCGGCACATTCGCATTTCTCTACCAGAAATCGAAACCGGAAAAAGTGAGTTATCAGATTCTGAAAGTCACCGCCAAAGACTTGAAGCAGACCACCGTCGCCACGGGAAAGATCGAACCGCGCGATGAAGTGGAAATCAAACCGCAGATTTCAGGAATCATATCAGAGGTTTATAAAGAAGCCGGACAGACGGTCAGGAAAGGAGAAGTTATCGCCAAAGTGAAAGTAATCCCTGAACTGGGAACACTCAACTCGGCGGAAAGCCGTGTGCGCCTGGCCGAAATGAACGGCAAACAGGCTGAAACGAATCTGCAGCGCATGGAGAAGCTTTACAATGACAAGCTTGTGAGCAGTGAAGAATATGAGCAGACACTGCTGGCAGCGCAGCAGGCACGCGAAGAACTGCAGGCGGCAAAAGACAACCTCGAAATCGTGAAAGAAGGCATCACCAAGAACAGCGAATCATTCAGCAGCACACTGATCCGCTCTACCATCGACGGACTGATTCTTGACGTGCCGATCAAAGTGGGAAATTCCGTAATCATGAGCAACACGTTCAATGACGGAACCACAATCGCCACCGTGGCAGACATGAGCGACCTTATCTTCCGCGGAAACGTAGACGAAACGGAAGTCGGACGGATTCACGAAGGAATCCCTGTAAAGATTACGCTGGGGGCCTTGCAGAACATGAAGTTCGACGCCACGCTCGAATACATTTCGCCGAAAAGCACAGAAAACAACGGAGCCAACCAGTTTGAAATCAAAGCGGCCATAAACGTGCCCGACAGCATAACCATCCGCTCCGGCTATAGCGCCAACGCCGAAATGGTGCTGCAGCACGCAGACAATGCCCTCACCGTGCCGGAAAGTGCCGTTGAATTCAGCGGGGATTCCACATTCGTGTATATACTGACCGACAGCGTTCCGGAACAAAAATTCGAACGCCGCCAGATCGTGACCGGAATAAGCGACGGAATCAACACGGAAGTGAAAGAGGGTTTGAAGGAAAATGACGCCGTGCGCGGACTGAAAAACGAGAAATAAGTCATGAAACAGAACATCAAATCCATAGGCATAGCCATCGCCGCCTTTTCGCTGACGCTTCCGTGCGCGGCGCAAGAAAGATGGGATCTGGAAAAATGCATCAGCTATGCCGTCAGCCATAACCTGACAGTCAAGCAGCAGGAAGCAGCGCGAGATAAAAGCGCGATCGATCTGAATACAGCAAAATGGAGCCGGCTGCCGGATCTGAACGGAAACGCATCGCACTCGTTCAACTTCGGACGAAGCCTGCAGGCGAACAATACATACCAGAGCATCAACACGCAAAGCACGGGATTCAGCGTGAGCACAAGCATTCCGCTGTTTACAGGCCTGCAGATACCAAACACCATAGCCCTGTCTAAACTGAACCTCATGGCGGCCGTAGAAGACTTGAACAAGGCCAAAGAGGACATCAGCATACAGGTGGCCTCGGCCTATCTGCAAGTCTTGTTCAACCAGGAACTGGCCAAGGTTGCCGAAGACCAGGTAAGCCTGAGCAAAGACATGCTCGTGCAGAAAGAGGCGTTCTTCAAGAACGGGAAAGCCTCCGAATCAGAATGGATGGAAGCCAAGGCACGGGTGGCACAGGACCAGCTTTCGGCAGTACAGGCCGGCAACAACCTCAGCATGGCACTGCTCGACCTGAGTCAGCTGCTGGAACTTCCCTCGCCCGACAACTTCGACATAGAGGCACCGGAAGTGAAGATGGACCAGCTGGAAAAGGAACTGACCTCGCCCGCTGACATCTACAATCAGGCCGTACTGACCAAACCGGCAGTAATGGCGGCCATGTACCGCCTGCAGGGAGCGGCCAAAAGCATCAAGATAGCACAGAGCGCATGGTATCCCCAACTCAGTTTCGGAGCCGGGCTGAGCACGAACTATTATAAAGTGTCGGGAAGGGAAAACGCACAGTTCAGAACCCAGCTGCGCGACAACTTCAGCCAGTATGTAGGCGTATCGCTGAGCGTTCCTATTTTCAACCGGCTAAGCACACGCAACAGGGTGCGGTCGGCACGCCTGGACCAGACAACGCTGTCGTGGCAACTGGAAGAAACGAAAAAATCGCTCTACAAAGAAATCCAGCAGGCATACTATAATGCCGTAAACTCCAAGACACAATACTACAGCAGCGAAACCGCCAACGAAGCGGCGGAATCATCGTTCCATCTGATGAAAGAGAAATATGTGAACGGCAAGGCAAACGCCACCGAATACAACGAGGCAAGGACAAACTGGATGAAGGCTTTGTCCGACTGCATTCAGGCTAAATATGAATACCTGTTCCGCACGAAAATACTGGATTTCTACAAAGGGATTCCGCTTACACTGGAATAAAGCATACAAACAGACAGTCATGAAAATCAACAAAGTACACCACATAGCGATTATCTGTTCCGACTACAGCAAGTCGAAAGACTTTTATACGCGCGTACTGGGAATGGAGCTGCAGCACGAATATTACCGCAAGGAAAGGGATTCCTACAAGGCCGACCTTGCATTAAACGGAAACTATATCGTGGAACTGTTTTCTTTTCCCAACCCTCCGGAACGGCCCTCCTATCCTGAGGCGGCAGGACTCAGACACCTGGCGTTCGAAGTGGCAGACATCGAATCGGCGGCCAAGGAGCTGGAGAGCAAAGGGGTAGGACACGAAAGCGTCCGCACGGACGAATATACCGGCAAACGGTTCTTCTTCATGCAAGATCCGGACGGACTTCCCATCGAATTTTACGAAGCATAACATGCCGGACCGCCATCCTTCTCCGGCGGCACAACCGCATCTCCGCCACCATCCGCTTGAGGCTGTGTCAAAACAAAATCTGGCCGGCAAAAAGTAATGCCACGCTGAACGGAGTGAAACACCTTGCATGCATCAGCTTATGTCACGAGTTCTTTCGCTTTGCCCAGGAAGGCAAAATGAAAGCCGCTGTTCATTTTGGCACAGCCTCAGCCGGCCAAGAGAAGGCAAAGGGTATTCCTTGCCGCCGGACGAGGCAAACCCTTCGTCTTCTGCCTTTTCATTTTTCCACATAAAACAGCATTCTGCAAGCATTATGAAACAAATCTTCCGAAATCCTTGACCGGGCATCCATTTACAAAAATCAATCTGCAACTGTTTTCTTAAGGAAACAAAAAGAAAAACCGCGTTCAGAAGGTATCAGAAGGGGACAGACCGCTCGGAACAGGAAGAAAAAAGTCACGGTTCCGGATAAAAAACAGCCCGTCATCCCACATAAAATGTCCCAACATCTTCCGGAAAACAACGAATCATCCGAGGCAACATATCCCGTCATCTTTTCCAGGCCTCCCCAAACGGCATTTTTCTCTCTCCCGACACCGGGAATACAACCCGTCTGAATGAACCGCAAAGATACCGGACAGTCCAAACGGGCGGCATAAAGAAAGGGAAAAGAACCCATAACCACCAAAGCAAACAAGATTGATGCAAAACACGGACTATTTGAAACTACGCCGAAGATGACGGCTGCGATTTTCCGCGCCAGACTTCCCCGAAGCCCGATACAGCCCAATCTCACCGCACGGGATTGTCATTCTGACAAAAAGGCAACTTTGCCGTTTCCCTCCTCTTCCGCTTGAGAATCCTCGCTCCGCCCTACTTCAGCACCTCTTCCTGTTCAGGCACACTTCCGCTCCGAATCCGCCATTCCTGCGGATACAGGTTGTTGGCACGATTGCCCACATTCTTCACGAAGCCCAGCGGATGCCCCCTGAAAGTGACCATCACATAGCCGCGGGGCATGTCGGAAGGCAACACGACCGCTTCCTTGCGCAGATAGGCTATCGCCTCCTTATAGCTGAGTTCCGCCTGCGGAAATGCATCGCAACGGCATCCGGTGCTCATGGCCAGCGAATGAGCAGGCTGCCAGTCCTTGCCTTTCCACTCGGCCAAGGTCACTCCGGCACAAACCACTTTCAGCCGTTCTTTAAGCCTGTCATACAAGTCGGCATGGGAGGCAGGAAACGCCACGGCACATTCGCCTTCAACCTCCAGACGGAACCGCCCGCCCGCAAGAAGCCAGTCCCCCATTTCTTTCGGAACCTTCAGCGGATTCTTGCCCGGCTTCTTCCCTTTGTCTTTCCGCGGCTTCCGGCATCTTCCGGCCGGCTCATCCGCATCCGAAGTCTTTCTCAGAACAGCCATAAACAGGCCTTCTCCCGCCGTCTTGTGCGGGAAAAAGCGATAGACCGGAAACTCTCCTCCGGCCAGGTTTGCGGTTATATCCCAGTCCGGATCAACGCCAACGGGAAGCACCTCCGCCCCCAGCTCACCGGCTATCCACGCCACATTGTCTTCGTTCTCTTCCCGGTTAAACGTGCAAGTGCTGTAAATCAGCAGACCGCCTTCCTTCAGGCATGGCCAGACAGCCGACAAGATATCGCGCTGACGCTGCCAGCAAAGAGCCACATTTCCCGTGCTCCACTCTGAAACGGCCGTTTCGTCTTTCCGGAACATCCCCTCGCCGGAACAAGGGACATCCGTCAGAATCACGTCAAACACAGGACCCAGTTCCGTAAAGTCTTCGGGAGCATTATTGGTCACCGCCACCTCCGGACTTCCCCATTTGGTCAGGTTCTCCGCCAGAACCTGCGCCCTCGCACGGACAATCTCGTTGGCTACAAGCAGGCTTCCTTCAGGCAATGCACTCCGGGCTAAGGTTGATTTGCCTCCCGGAGCGGCACACAGGTCGAGCATAACAGCCTCCGATGTCACGTATTCGCCGAGCACCTTGTCGAGAAACATCGAAGCCGCTTCCTGCACATAATAGCATCCTGCATGCAACAACGGGTCAAAAGTAAAGGCCGGACGCGAAGGCAGATAATATCCGTCCCTGCACCAGGGCACAGGCAGAGCATCGGCAAGCGCTCCACCGTATTTTTTCCGATTGACACGAATGCTCACCGACGGTTCTCCGGCAAGCGCCGCTTCAAGTTTCTTCCACTCCTCATCGCCCAACAGCAGCCGGGTACGCTCTACAAATTCCAAAGGAAAGTCCATCTTTTTGTCACAATTAGTTGAGAAGATAAAAACAGTTCACACACATAAAGGTCATTCCATACCAAACGCATCAGGATAATGCACCATGCCATGTATGCCATCCAGTCCCCCCGCCTTCAGCTCCATCGCCATGCAACATGCGTCAGGAGCGTCAAACGGAAATCTGATTCCGAACATGGAAGCTCTTCCGTAACCGAACCTCGGGTAATAGTCTTCATGCCCAAGAAGCAGCACGGCACCATACCCCAGTTCCAAAGCCCTCTTGTGGGCTTCGCGAAGGAGCATCCCTCCTATTCCTTTCCGCTGGTATGCCGGCAACACAGACAACGGGGCGACAGACAGCACCGTATGGACATCGCTGCCAGACACCACCTTCACTTCCGACAATAAGACATGACCTGCAATCTTACCGTCCGTTTCCGCCACCAAAGACAGTTGCGGAATGTATGCATCCGACCGGCGAAGCCGTTCAACCAGCAGATGTTCCGTATGGTCACTTTCTTCCACTCCCTGAAATGCAAGTCTTACGACCTCCTGCACCTGCCTGAAATCCTCTTCCGTTTCCTGCCGGATCTTGATAAAAACGTCCATCGTCTTTTTTCGGACAAAGATAACTATTTTCAAGAAATAAAGATGTTTCAGAATGCCGATATGCTCTTATACCGGTATTCTGAAACATTTCTTTGACCTATTAACTAATATTCAAGCCATTTCCGGAAAGGATATCATTCCGTGATTTCAATGCACTCCCCCGGTTTCATTGCTTTCTTCTCCACCCGACTGGTAAACGGATTCAATATTTTAAGCGTACCCCCCTTCTCTGAACGAACTGTTATACGTTCTACATTACCTCCCCTCATACTGGCACTGACTAAAAAAGCTCCCATCGCACGCATATCCTTGAAAGAAGCATCCTGCCAATACTCAGGCACAGCAGGAAATACGCGTATAACTCCCGTATGGCTTTGCAGAAGCATCTCCTGAATGGCAGATGCGCAAGCAAAGTTTCCTTCCAGCGTAAAGGGCCGGTATGTAAACCCGGAATAACCCTTTTTCAACTGATCCCCGTTGAGATGGAAACTGTTGGGCGAACAGAAAGCCTTAATAAAAATATGCAGCGAACGGGCAGCTGCGTCGCCATCCAGCACACGTGCCTGCATGTTGGCCAGCCAACTGTATGAATAGCCTACCCAACCTCGTGTTCCCATCTCTTCATAGTGATGGATAGAACGTCTGACAAGTCTTTCCACTTCCTTCCCCTGCGAAACGTCCAGCAAACCGAGCGGATGTATGGCCAACAGATGCGACAAGTGGCGGTGCGTATATTGCAACGGATAACCAGGAGCGATGCACAGACCGGTAGCATCGGAAGCAAAATCCGGCCACTCGCTTTCCAAATCTTTCCAGTGCGCTGCTTCTTCATCCAATCCCAAAGCTTCCGCCATCTCCCGCGCCGCACGAAGCGTAAAGCGAATACATGCCAAATCGAAATTAGTCGTTTCCTTGAACCACGCATCCAAACTGTTGTCATTGATTTCCGGAGAACTGGAAAGAGGCAGTCTGCGTTTCCCGTCAGCACCTTTTATGGAAATTTGCTCAAAATAGCGGGCAGCCTCTTTAACCCAAGGATATGCTCTGTCTTTCAAGAAATCCTGATCTGCAGAATATTTCCACTGAAGATAAAAATGATGTGCCAGCCAGCCGGAAGCTGCAGGCTGATGCGAGTATGGATTCCAGCCGCCGAGATTCTTACCGTCCAGCGTTGAGATACAAGGCACATTCAGCCCGTCTACTCCAAAGAACTGACGAGTGTATGCTTCGCTGTTGTCTTTAATACGCCACAACCAATCGGTAAAAACAGCCGACTCCTCCAAATGATTCGACGCATATCCGGGCCAGTAGCTCAGCTGGGTATTCAAATCGTTATGGAAATCTCCTCTCCAGGGAGGCGTCTGCCCGTTGTCAGCAGTCCAAACGGCCTGCAGACAGATAGGGGGCGCATCCTTGCGTGATGCCGCACCGAATTTGTACATTTCCAAATACCACTGCCGTTCCAGAACCTTGTCCGGCAAGTCTATCCGGCACTGTTCCCAATATTTTTTCCACCACTCAACGTGCTCTTGCAATGCTGAACGGAAGTCTTTCGTATAAGCGTCCATCATCTTGCCTGCGGCAGTCTGTTCGCTATACCATGTACCTTGTGTAGTAAGACAATAAACGCCCTCCAGCGAATGAGCATCCGGACAAGTCCAGCGTATGTCCACTTCATACTTCACATCGCCATATGCCTTCTGCGTATAAGTGATGCGATTCCCTTTGCGCACAGTCCTGCCCGGCTTGTAGCCCAAACGAGCCAGTGCATTCGAGGCAACCTTGCTTCCTTCCGGCGCCTCGAAAGCAGGAGCCTGCCAGTTCAATTCCAGCTTTCCGGGCAGATTGGTAAAGCGGAAATGTCCCGTCCTGTCTGTAGCGCTGGTAAAGAACTGCCCTGCAACCCCATTCTTCCAAACAATTGTACATACGGCTGTACGCACGTCAAGGTCTACACTCGCAACTTCCCCCAAGGCTTTCACGGGAAACTCGATGGCTCCTGCCGGAATCTTCGTGGGAGCGATATCCCGGCTGGTACGCGCATCAATCATTTCATAAACAGGCTTCAGATCTTTCTTCTCCACCGCATCGCAGATAAATTTATAGGAATAGTTCGGCCCGCTGAATTCCTTTACAGGCCTCAAATCCCACAAATCCGCACGATCCAGTGCAAGACGCAGGTTCTCTCCCTTTTGCCATATCAGGGTTCCCATGATGCCATTGCCCAAAGGTATACCCTCGTCCCACACCGTGGGAATATGGTCAAAGTGCAGTCCGTGTACATCCGGCGAGCAGCACTCCCAGGTTGCCTGACAATCGTCCTGCAAATATTCACTTCCCACTTTTTTCAGACTGAAAAAACGTATTTGCGGATAGTTGGCTGCACCAATCTCCTGCGCCTGGTCAACAAGTCCGTTTGCCGGAGTCCATTCCATGTTAGACTGTCCGCTGCAAAGCCATACCTCTCCCAACATGACATCTTCCAGCATAATCCCTTCAGCCTCACGTTTCGGCTGGAAAATGCGAAGCGTATACGGTCCTCCATAATGCGCTGTCTTAACCTTCGCCATCCAGCGGCCATCATCTCCCACGCGGGCTGAAACCGTATCCTTTGAAGACCAGCTTCCAACAATACAAACCTTAGAGCCAGCTTCTCCCCAGCCCCACACCGGCACAGAATCCTGCTGCTGCAAAACAACATGATCCGAGAAGAGTGCAGGCAATGAAATCCGTGTATGCGACTGTGCCTTTACCGTCAAGCCGCTCCCAATGCCCAATGCAATCAATAAAAACAAATGTTTCATGGTATATATAAATCTGTAATTACAAAACGTCAGAAGGTTTGTCCTTAAGCTAGAGATACATATCTTCAGCCTAAAGATATACATTTCTAAACTGAAGATACATATCTCCAGACTAAAGATGCAGAATTTAACAGAACAACAATCCCGGTCTAACAATATCTGATCGAGTCGTCAGACCGGACACTCACAAACGGAATGCCGGAGTTCTTTTTTGAAGTTCACGTCAAACAACCGCTAACTCTTTGATAAAAATAGCTGTTATCTTAAAACATCGCGGCAGATTGCGTCCAAATATACATACCTGTACGTATCAGATTCGCTTTTTAGCTTTTTCTTTCATTTTTCATAAAACAAGGCATGAAACGAACAAAGACTTTACTGCGCGGAAAGTCCGGCTCCATCTTTCACTTTGCAATCGTCTTTTACACAGGTTATTAACATTAATACAGCACACAATATATCCCCTCATTAGACAGATATGTATCCTTATGCCAAAGCATAAAAGAGCAAGGGACAGACAAATCAATGCGCCAACGGCATTCAATCTACTGCCAACAGATTATACAATCGATGCAAAAAAATCTCCCACTTGCATGATGCTTGTGGGAGATTCTTCGCGGCTCAACATGTCAGCACCCGAAGTGCATAACCGTGTCGCCAAAATCTAACCAGACCAAATGTCTGCATTTGAATGGTTCTCGGACAGCCAGAAAAGAATCTGTCAGCCCGGCTGTTACCGCTTCTTGCATTCAATGCGTGTCCCGTCTGCCTGTACGGCATATACTTTTGCGCCGTCCAGCGCAACAGACGAGGGCACATCAAATGTCAGGAAGTTGGAGAAGTAGAGCAGTTCGCTGCTTGGCGACTGGCGTATCTCAAAGGCTACGGCCTCATCGCCGTCAGTGATGCTGATACGGTTGCCCGAGCGCGTATAGCTCACCTCCTTCATGATTTTCGTCCCTTCGCCTTCAAACTGCGTGTAATATCCTACATCGCCCACCTGATAGCTTTCGATGCCCACATCGCCGTTCTTGCGGTCTTCCAGGTAATAGAAAGCATGTTTGGGCGCGGGGAACTGCTTCATGTATTGCTTGGCAGATTCAATCATGGATTCAGTCACCACGTAGTTCCACGTGCCGTACTGCTCGATGGTAGTATTTACCGGCTCGAAGAAGCCCCACATCTCAAAAAAGTCCGTGAGGTTTTCGTTTGCTGCCTGACAAGCTTTCATGGCAAACTTCAGCTGTCCGGCTCCCGGATCGCTCTCCACGATACGGTCTTCGCGCAGCAGTTTGAACAGCGTGGGCCAGAAGTCGGGCTTGTGGCCGCAACGATGATAATAGTTCCACAACTGCCAGTTCATGCGCATGTGCAGCTCTGCGTCCTCGTTCTGGTGGGTTGCACTGCCCATGTTATACCAGCCTTGGCGGTTGATGCAGCGAGCGGTGGCAAGGGCGCTCAGTTCCTCGCCGCGCGAACAGTACTTGCCCAGCTTATAAAGGATGTAGTTGGAGAACAAATTGTTGGAAGACTCGGTTGAACTTGGCCAGTTGATGGCTTTCTGATGTACGTGCCCTATTTCGTGGGCAGGACCCCAGGCGTTGTCTTTGGCGGCCATCACATTGTCCTTCAGCAGAATGTTGTTCAGGTACGTGTAGACGAAAGCCACGCGGTAGTCCGAAGCCCACATGTAGCTGCCTTCGGGCGAGATGGCGAAGAGGTGGTTGTTGACCTGAGAGGGACGCACGTCTTCGATACCCATCAGTTCCTGCTGCCAGCCGATGATGTCATCCCACAGGTTGATGGCAGAGAGGATATCATAGGGTACAGCCTGCTGCATCTGCGCGCGATGGAAGTAGAACATGATACGTTCGCCGCGCACACAGAAATACTTGTAGTTTGCTTTCCCGATCAGTTCGGCATACTTGTCGTTTGTTTTATGCGTCTCCAGGTCAAAGAAGCCGCTCACGATACCGCTGCCGGGCGGGATATGGATGGTTATCGGCTGGGCAGTGGGATTAAGCAGGTCAGCGGTATACATGACAAACAGCATGCCCCGCTGGCTGAATCCAACCTTGTTCACGCCTTCTTCCAGGAAACGTGTTTCACCCGAGGCTGCCGTCTGCACATAGTTTGTAGTGCCATCACTCGTGGTTTCTTCGCCGATGCACTGGATGCTAACGGACTGTCCGTGCGTGTCGCCCACCAGTACGATGACCGAATCGCCCGGTTCCACATAAATGCCGGTGGGATTGTCCAGATTGCTGTAGCGGCTGGTCATCAGCTTCTCCGCCCATACTTCCACATCGCTGTAGGGTTTGTATGCCTGTACGCGGAATTCCTTTTCCCACGGGTCGTATGTGCCTCTGCGCAGTTGTGTGGCAAGACTTGCAAAATATCCCGGCAGCGCCTGTATCTGTGCGTCGGTGGCATCGTCCTTCACTTCCGTACAGGTTATGTCGGTAAACACTTCCAGCAGTTGACGCTCCAGTTTGTTGTCCGGATTCTTCTGGAAGAACTGCATTTCCGAACAGCTCACGAAATTGCCCAGCCCGGACTTGACGGAGAATTTGATTTTAGTGACCTTGCTGTACGCAGGAGAGAAAGTGACGCGACTTGCCGCATTCTGCATCTTGAAATCGTACGAACCTTGCAGTTTATAGTCGGGATTATCTTCTGTAGCCACATAGATATCTACTTCGCCGAAGTTGCCGTAGCCGCTCCGCGTGTTGTATACGATGTAGTCGATGTCTGGCTTCTGGTCGAAGAAGTACTCCAGCGTCACGGGGAAGTCGGCCGGCTGATTCCAAACGGAATGGTAATGGTTTTCGTTTATCAGTCCGTCGCAGCTGTACTTTATCTCGTTGCCCGTCTGCTGTTCGCTGGCCTGTGCTCCCGTGGGGAGTATCAGCACGTCGCCTTCCACTTCCACGTCGTCCACGCCTGATGTTTTTGCTTCCTGCGTCACCGTGCAGACAGCCGTCACTGCGGGATCTTCGGTATAGGTATAAGTCAGCGTTACCGCACGCTCTTCGTACGTAGGATTGGCATCCACCGTGTAATTATATACCTTATCGGTCAGGGCACGCGTAGGCACTTCGTGCATCCAGGTACATTCAGCAGGTAGGTCTATGGTATATTCAACGTTCGATGTCACCGTGATGTCCAGTCCGCCGCCGTCTGCAGAGACTGTGGGGTTCTCATCTTTCAACAGGATGGCAGGGCCATAGCCCAGCTGGCGCACCTGTATCGTATAGTTTGCCACACCGGAGGTCACGCTGACAGTTGCCGTGCGCACATCCGGTTCCTCGCTTTCCCGCACCGAAATCAGAATGGACGACGAGGTTGATGTGGGTTTTTCCTGCGACACGAGACACCAGGTTTCATCAGACGAAGCGACGCTCCATTGCGAGAGTTCCATATTGGTATTGACGGGAATGGATACATACGATGCTCCCTGCTCAAAATCTTGCTGCAGATGCTGCTCGTCGATGCTGAATACCGGAGTCCCGCCGAAATTGCCTTCATCATCGCTGCAGGCAGCCCAAGCGAAGACTGCGCAAATGATGCAGATAGGCAAAAAGAAAAATCTTGTCATGGATGTAAAATAATTAGTGGATAAATTTTAGGTAAAGATACATGTTTATAAGCTATAAAAGCAAAATAAAACATGAGGAAAAAGAGGGTGTGCCAAAATAAAAACCAGCTTCCATTTTGTCGTTCTGGATGCGCAGTGAAGAAACAACGTTCGGCACAAGCCTAAGTTGATGCCACACGGGATCCTTCATTTTGCTCAGGATGACATTGCTTTCTGATAGCCGAATTTTATTTTGACACACTCTCATGAGGTTTGGGCAATTTTATTTGCCACACATGGAGAATTCACTCCATACGAAGTACGCGCCGCCTGCTGCGTTGACAACGTTTGTGAAGCGTACGTGAGAGATGCTTTCGCCGCAATCTATCCGCGGTGAAGTCCATGACGCAGCACCGCCGGTAGGCAAGCCGTCTGCAGCGTTTGTAAAGCGTTTTACTTCAGTCCACCGTTCACCGTCGGTGCTTACACTTACATACAGTTCGGCAGGAGCGGCGTTTCCGTTGCTATCCCGCGTAGTGTAAGTGAAGGTAAGGGCACTGATGGGGGCGTTCAAGTCTACCTGTACGTAGTGCTCGCCCGTTGTTTCAATACTCCAGGCAGAATGGAAGTAGGTTGAAATATTGCCGTCCAGCAGGTTTGCCAATGAACCTTCCGAGGGTTCCACATAGTTGCTGGAAAGCATATCAGCTGTCAATGCGATCTTCGGCAAAGTGTATGTAATGCCAATCAGAGCCACACCGGTTTCTTCGTCCAATCGGAAATTGGAATCGGATGGATTGGCGAGGCGCACCGGAATCATATAATCACCATATTCCAAATTTTCTTTATTGACCGTAATGCTGAACGCAGCGGAAGTCTCTCCGTCTCCAAACGATACGCTGTTGTCCATCGTATAGTTTGCCGCATCCAGCAACTTATAGTTTGTGCCGTTTTCCTGATTGTAAGCATCCAGCAAAGCGGGGTCGAGTGTGAGTTCACATTGCAGTCCGCCTTCATTTCCTACAGGTATTGTAAGGTTGTAAGAAAGTTCAGCTGTCGAAACCCCGTCATCATTCAGTACGGTGGAAGCGAATCCCGGCTGCACGAAAGCAATATGCGGATATTGGGGGATTACCTGCAGGAACACATACTTTTTCTCGCTGTTGATGGAGTCCGTTCCATTGGTCAACTCAAAAGGTATGACGTAAACGCCGTCTGTTCCGATACTGGTTCCAATGGCATCGGGCAGCAATTCAACGGGCACTTCTTTATACAAGTCGGCAGAGCCAAACTGCAAGGTAGTGTTTTCAAAATGGTAGCATGAAGCCGGATATGCCTGGTAATTATACCCGTGCCTCGTGTTATAGGCCTGCAGGGAAGCCGCGCTCATAATATTTACATCTACAGAAGACGTAGCTCCAAGATCTGACCCTGATTTGTTCACTATCAGCGTATAGTTGGCGTTCTCGCCCGTGATATAGGTTGGCAGGGCAATTTCTCCGCTGTTCCGGAAATAGAGGATGGTACTGAAGTCGCTCAGGAACTCATCCTTGTTGTCTTCGCATGCCGTGGGTACTATCAGAAGGCCAACGGCAAGTGCTGTTAATAATATATTCTTCTTCATGAATCGTCATTTTTATAAGGTTTGCATTACCATCCGTAATTCTGTACAAGCAAGCGGTTACGGTCCAGTTCGCGCTGCGAGAACGGATAGAGATAATGGTTGTCGTTGAAGACGCGGGTCTCGAACACCGTGCGCTGCCAGAATTCTTCGGGCGTATTGGTAGCGCCTCCGGCAGTGGCATTGGTGTTCATGCCATACATGGGACCGCCGTCAGTTTCGGTGGCAATCATCCATGTGCGCGTGTCGTAATAGCGCAGGCGTTCGAAAGCCAGTTCCACACGGCGTTCCTTGCGGCAGAGGTCAATCAGCTGCGCGGTGTTTGCACCGGGATAAACATCGGTGATGGGGGCCAGTCCGGCACGGTCACGCAAGTCAGCCCACACGCGCATAGCCTCATCGTAATAGCCGTCAGGAAGAGCCACACCGCGGTTCTTGCACTCCAGCACGGATTCGATGAAGTTCAGATAAATTTCGCCCAGACGGAATACCGGGAAGGTGATGTTGCCCCAATTGCCCTGCGTGCTGTTCAACGTATGGTCGTAAAAGCGATTCACCAGATAACCTGACTTTGGATAGTCGTGACTTTGGTTGCCGTTTCCACCGCTGGCAAAGGAGATGGGACCATAAGAACTGCTTCCAGCCAGCCAATAGTTACCGCCAAAGAACACAGTGACGTAGAAGCGCGGTTCGCGGTCCTTGTACATATTGGGAGCAGTGACATCGTAGTTGCCAATAAGACTCCATCCGGAGCTTGGATAATTCCAAGTGGAAAGTTCCAATTCGGCTGCAACATTGTAGCCCGAAACCGGGTCAGCAATCGGAGTACCGTCTGACTCATAGCCGGTAATAGGATAAATTCCCGTTTTCATGGCGTAGGCGTCAACCTGTTGCTGCGTGGGGCCAACACCACCGTATCCACTGACACCAGCCGGCACTGTGTTTATACCCCAATAGTAACGATTGTTATATCGGTTTGTCCAGATCAGCTCACTGTTCCAGGTCACGTTGGTTATGCCATAATAGTCTTCGTAGGGGTTATCGTTGCCTGCGCGGTACAGACTATAGATGCCAAGATCCATCACCGCTTTGGCAGCATCGGCAGCTTTCAGCCACTTGTTGGCCTCGTAGGTCTGCGGGAAGAGGTTCTGACCCGACTGCTCAGGGAAGTCCGGTGTTTCAGGATTGCGCAAGTCGCGATACAGCGTGTTGCCGTTGAACAGGTCGCGTGCTGAGTAGAGCAGCAGGCGTGAAATTACAGCCCGGCACGTACCTTTGGTAGCAAGCCCGTATTCGGTTTCTCCGTATTGAAGCTGCACAGCGTCGGCTTTGTCACATTCGGTCATTTCGCTTACCACATAGTCCACACATTGTTCCCACGTGTTGCGCGGACGGTAGAGTTCCTCTGTACTGGCGGTAAAGTCAAGCAGTTCGTCGCCCACCAGGAACACGGGACCGTAATCACACATCATCAGGAAGTAGTAGTAGGCGCGGGCAAAACGTGCCTGCCAATACCACTGGTCGAGCTGTGCCTTCGTCACCTCAGGGTCGGTACAGTTGTACACGTTCTGCATGAAGATGTTGCACTCGCGGATACCCTGATAATAGCTGTCCATCTTGTAGTAGGGCACGGTAGAAGCATTCCACGTGCCGAAGTTGATATAACGGTAGGCGCGGTCGTAAGTGATGGTACACTCGTCCGAAGCCCCAAGATATGGATCAGAATCGCCAATGAAAGAACCGTCAAAGTTAGGCAGGAACGACATGCAGTTCAGCCAGTACTGACGCACGTAGTTGCGCGACAGCCAAATTTCATCAAAAGTAAGGTTTTCATCCTCCTGTCTGTCCAGGAAGTCTTCGCACGAGGTGCAAAGCAGTGTGCCTGCGGCGAAGCAACCCATGGTGAAGTATTTAATCAGATTTTTCATGTCTTTAATTCGTATGTTGGTGTTAGAAATTAGCATTGAAACCGATGGAGAATGTGCGGTTAAGCGGATAACCCGAACCGTCGGAAGTTCCCTTTTCGGGATCCCACAGTTTGAAGGGACTGAAGCAAAGCAGGTTGTTGCCGGAGATGTAGAAGCGCAGCGACTTGATGAACGACTTCTGCAGGATATGCTGCGGCAGCGAATAACCGATTTCCATGCTCTTCAGACGCAGGAAAGAACCATCGCGCAACCACCACGTAGAAGCGCGGTTGTTGTTGGTAGAGCCTGCGCCTCCACTTCCTGCGCTAAGACGCGGATAGGTAACGCCAGCGTTCTGTTCGGCAGTATTGGTAGACATCCATACGTTGCCATACACGTCCTCATTGATGGCAGCACGTTCCATGTTGCCCGTTGAGAACGGCGAGCGGATGCTGCTGCCCGAAAGGAAGAAGCTGGTGCGTGCTACGCCCTGAAAGAAGAGATTGAAGTCCCAACCTTTCCACTGCGCGGTTGCACCGAAGCCATAGGTTATTTCCGGCAGGTTGGTGTAGCCGATGGCTACAGCATCCTGTTCGTCTACAATGCCATCACCGTTTACGTCCTGATACTTGATATCTCCCACACGGTATTCACCAAAGTTCTGTACCGGACTATTGGCGATTTCTTCTTCGCTTTCAAACAAACCAAGGGCTATCAGTCCGAACGGCTGCGTAGAACCGCCTGAGCCGAAAGGCTTGCCGATACGGTTCTGGTATCTGTATTCCCTATCGGGTTCATCATTGTTGATGAGTTTGTTGCGGTTGAAAGTGAAGTTACCGCGTGCGGTAATAAACAAATCGTCATTCACTTTATGCATGTATTCGACGGTAGCATCGAAACCTTGGTTCAGGGTTTCACCGATGTTCACGTAAGGCACGGTAGATACACCTACGATAGCAGGCAATCCGTCACGTTTCAGGAAAATTCCCTGGCGTTCTTCACGGAAGTAGTCAGCCTGCACGCGCACCTTGTTGAACAGCGAGAATTCCACACCCGCATTCAGTTTCAGGGCCTCTTCCCACGAAGCCTCCAGGTTTTCCACTTCGCCCACGCGGATGCCACTGCCGCCTTGGTTGCCGCTTTGTCCGTAGGACCAGCTGCCGCCAGTCACAATCGTAGGCTCATAAACCCAACGGCGGGTACCGCCGATATCATCGTTACCAACCTTTCCGTAAGAAGCTTTCCACTTCAGCATGTCAATCACCTTGGTAGCGGGTTCAAACCATTTTTCACTGGACATCATCCATCCCAAAGCCACGGCAGGGAAGAAACCGAAACGGTGGCCGCGCGCAAAGTTCTCGGAGCCGTTGTAACCCATGTTCACTTCAAGGAAGTAAGTATCGCGGAAAGCGTAAGTCAGACGGCCCGCGATACCCTGGTCCTTGTAGGGCAGCGATGCTGATGAACTGCCCGCCTGCGTATCGGTATAAATCTTATGGTTGTACAAGAACAGGGCGCCCACGCGGTGCTCGCCGAACAGACGGTTGTAGGTCAGCGATCCTTCCACATAGCGGGTCATGGTACCACTGCGGCCTATGCCGTAGGTCAGCGTTTCGTCACCCGTATGCACGGGTTCCCATATGCCGTCCCCGTTTTCATCGTCATAAATCAAGCTCCCGTCTTCAGCACGTCCGCGCGCATGATAGAAGGTCGGCGACTTGGAACGGCGTTGCAAAGTGGTGTTCCATGCGTCCCATGAGAACTTGATATTGGCGGTCAAACCTTTCAGCGGCTCCCACAAGGCACCGATGTCTTGGGTTACGCCGATGAGCGACTGGGCGGAGTTCCAGAATTGCTCGCGGTAGCCTGAGTGTACCAGCATATTCCACGGGTTATAACCCGAGTCGGTTGAGGGACCGGACAGGCGGCCGTCGGAATATTCCACAGGGAAAGCGTTAGGCGAGGTCATGAAAAGATACGACCAGATATCAGAGTCAGTGTCGCCAAAGCCCGGACCGAACGACTTCTCATAGATGTTTGCCAGATTCAGGTTGATAACCGTACTCTTGGTCAGGTTCAGGTCCACATTGGCGCGGAAATTGAACTTGTTGTAACGGATAGACGAGTCGTAGCCGTAAATGTTGCCCGCATTTTTGTAGATGGAGCTTTCGTTATAGAACGAGCCGGCAACGTAGTAACGCACAATGTCGCTACCACCCGTAATATTCAGGTTAACACGCTGGTTGGCAGCCATATTATTAAACATGGTGTCAAACCAGTCCACATTGGGATACAAATCGGGATCTGCTCCCGAGCGATACATTTCAATGTCTTCGGCCGAGTAGTAATTGGTACTGTAGGCTTCGTTGTAGAGTTCCGCCCACTGTGCCGAATTAACCATCTTAGGCTTCTTGGTAGGCTGTGTAAAGCCGAACTCCGTACGTACGTTTACTTGCGGCTTGCCCACCGCTCCTTTTTTGGTGGTAATCAAAATAACACCGTTGGCACCGCGCACACCGTAAACGGCTGAGGCTGATGCATCCTTCAGGATGGAGAACGAAGCGATGTCTTCCGTGTCTACCAGGTCGAGGTCGCGCTCAACACCGTCCACCAATACCAGTGGAGAAGTATTGCCGGTAAACGAAGATACACCTCGGATGTAAAAATCGGCTGCACTGTTCTTGCCCGGCTCACCCGAACGGCTCATGGCGACAATACCTGAAAGCTGTCCAGCCAAAGCTGTAGAGAGGTTGGATGTGGGCACAATCAATTTCGTCACGTCCAGTGTAGAGATGGCTCCCACGACGCTTTCCTTGCGCTGGCTGCCATAGCCCACAACGACGACTTCGTCCAGCACCTCGTTGTCTGGCTGCAAAGTAACGTTGATACTGGTCTGGCCTACAAGCGCTACTTCCTGAGATTTGTAGCCGATATACGAGAAATCAAGCACTCCGCCCAGTCCTTCAACCGTGATGGAGAACTTTCCGTTTGTATCGGTAATGGTTCCCGTCGTACTGTTGCGCAAGTAAACGGTAGCACCGATGGCAGGTTCGTTGGTATCACCGGTCAGCACGGTTCCGGTGATGGTGCGCTTGGTTTGTTGCTGCTCTACGCCTGCAACCGTTTCGCTTTCGCCGTTGCCTGTTCCTGTAGCGGCCCGCAGCGTAGCGGGAGAAAGAAGCAACGACAAGACAATACACGTAGCCATGTACTGTTTACTAACTAAGAATCGTTTCATTAGTTCATTGTTTTAGGGTTAGACAATAGGTTTATATTGGTTCGTTTCTATTTGCTATGGGCATACCCGACAGAGCTGCCCTTTTTTCCGTCCGCTGCACCGTTGACTGGATTGTTGCAGCCGGTGTTGTTTGCCGGAAACTGTTGCCTGCACTTGTTTTCCGGACAAGCTTCCGGCTATTACCAGAACTGGTGCCGGATAATGGTAAGCATTCTATTTCCCATGGCCCTTTATTAAATATTCAAGTTTCGCAAGTAAAAAAGTATAGCTTTTAGTTCTGTATTTCGCAGAAAAT
>ERZ894203.26-NODE-26-length-155065-cov-22.935675_pt1 | contig 155065 bp, 113 predicted proteins | sample MGYA00380286_ERZ894203 | MGnify/ENA primary metagenome ERZ894203 (study PRJEB32331, sample SAMN06328484) | human gut metagenome | biome: human gut microbiome; feature: stool | host: Homo sapiens | collected 2014-02-06 ... | reverse complement strand
CTAAATATCAGATACTCTGAATATCAATGACTTTAGTAATGCGTCAGCCCTGCGGGGCATCTTCGCCGGCAGGCCACGCAGCATGCGGAACTCACCTCCACGCCTTCCGTTCCCGTCCCGAACATCTTGCAAAAAAGGCCTTCCTCCGGAACCGGAAGAAGACCTTCACAAAAGCCTAAGTATCAGAAATTACATCTTGCACTTCCCGGCATCAGTCGGCCCATTGCTTAACCCGCACATTGAGCGTAACCACATTGTTCGGAACAGTGCCCCATATAGAAGTAGCCGTAACCTTCACCTGAACGGTAATATCGCCTGCCACCGACTCCAGACTGGCCTGATCGTCGGTCAGCTTGATAGTACCTGCATTCTGGTCGACAATAAATTTGCCGGCATTTTCGCCTACAGGAACCATTTCTACATCCAGGCCATAAAGGTGCAAAGCATCGCGTCCGGCAAGAGAAGAGCCAAATGCATTCTTGTCTATTGCAGGCCACATCTCGCTGCCTCTATAGTCTGTCCATGAGAAAGCCCATTTTTCTCCGCCGGTTGTGCCGGAAGTCAGGGATGCAGACTGATATCTGTCTTCAATGACAATCTCTCCAGCGGCAGGAACAGCCCATGTACCAGACAAGTTTATGTCATCGATAAACTTGAATACAACCGGGATTGTTTCCACCACATGATCGTCGCCAAACTTCACCACTACGTCCATCTTCAGCTTTTCCGCCAGATTCTCACCGCTGCCAAGGTAATCGTTGACATCAACAATGTATTTGTTTCCTCTCATTTCGCCAACTTCGGGCTTGAACTCAATCGTACCGCCTGCCTTTGCTACAACAGCAGCTTCTACGTCTGAATAGTTGCTGAATATCCTCGTGATGTCATCAAAGCCGATGTTTACCTGTGATGCCTGCGCTGCGTCTACAGCTACCGGAAGATAAACCACATCACCGTCCCACATTTCAGCCTTCTTCGCAAGCTTGTCAACCTCCGGATAAGCAACGTTTGCCACGGCTTCGATTGTGATGGAAAGCGTTTCGGTCACTTTGATGCGGGCAACAGCCTTTCCGCCGTTCGTACCCTGTTTCACGATCAATTTCAAGTCATTGTCAGCACCGCCAACGAAAGCAAAATACGCGTCACCGTCCGCGAAATCGAAAACGCTGGCATTGTGCGCCAGTCTGTTGAACTCTTCTTTGGTCAATCCCGCAGCATTGTAAACGGCATCCATCTCATCAGCAGACAAAGCGTAAGAATTTTCAAAACCGCCCACATTATTCCATTCAAAATCAAAATTGCCGATATTTGCAGCACCTACCCTGCGGACAATCGTAACCTTATCGTCATATGTGCCGGAATAAGGAGAGCCGGAAGCATTGTCTACCGCAATTTCATAGCCCACCGTCACAGACTTGTTCACGGAGCTTGTCTGACCCACATTGGCTACCTTCAGTACACCGGCCGCAGCATCCAGACTGAAATAATTGATGTCGCCGGAAACCTTAAACGTAAGATGGAACAAATCCATGTCAATGCCCAATTCGTCACTGGCCTTCTCCCATCCAAAAGTTCCGGTTTTCGAGTCTGACACATAAAGTTCATAATGCCCTCCGGCCAGGAAATCCAACGAAGCATGCTCTTCACCCTCTCCGGCGTTGTAGACCAGCTCTCTTTCCGTTTCGGCTGTTTCATACTTCACGTTCTTCATGTATTTTTCAACCGCCACCACATCGAAGTAATCCGAAGTGACATCGCTCACAAAATCAGAAGCACCTTCCTGACGCTTGCCGGTCACATGCAGACAGGCAGCACGGTTGCCCGTCAAGTTGTCGGCGCTCAGCTTCATTGCCACGATACCCAAGTCCGCATCCGCCACAACCACACTTCCTTCTTTAACCGCCAGAGGCTCATTAGCACGCGATTCTACCTCCAGGCTCTGTATTTCCACCTCATAGTTCTTGACGAAATTCTGAACGGCAGAGGCCGGAGAAATGCGGAACTTCACCTCCACTTCCTGACTGCTTGATATCAGATCCCAATCACTGCCGCTGGCAGGTTCCGCATAGAGCGTTGTGAACTGAACCTTCCCATCTGCATAGGCCGGCACATACACAATGCTCTGAATCATGCCCTTGATAGCCTCCACATCAATCCCCAGCTTTTCAATGTCGCTCTCAATGGTTTCAATCCGGCTGTCTACCGCTCCTATTTCCCCGGCAACGATTGCCTGGACAGCATTGTACGCTTCGCCTCCCGGCACAAACAAAGATGCCGCCAAGGTTCTTGTTTCCTCAATCTGGTCCAGCACATCAGCAAATGTTTCATACTGCCCGTTTCCGTTCTCAATGAACTTCTCGATATAGGCCGCATAGGATTCCAGTCCGGATACTCTTTTCAGCAAAGCCTCGTCGCCGTTTCCCGTAATGTACTTTTCAAAGTCAGCCTGCAACAAGGTCAGCGAACCCGCAGGACCCACGATTGCAGCCAGTTCGGCGTTCAGCCTGTTCAGGTCTATCAAAGCTCCTGTCTTTACAGCTTCTTCAATGTAGGCAGCGATGGCCCCGCCGTTTCCGTCAAGCGCATCCGTAATTTTTTCGTTAATAAAAGCGTTCAAGCCTTCTTTCGCCTGATATGCAGCCAGCGAACCCGTTTCGGCATACTCTTTTTCAGCCAGTTCCAGCTCATCAAGACGGTTCTTTATGCCGTCCAGTTCAGCGATCTTACGTTCCAGTTCCTGCACCTTGGCTGCCAGTCCCGAATCGTCGCCACTGCCGGCAAGCTGTTGCTCCAACTCATCCAACTGCTTCTGCAAGTCCCCCTTTGCCGCATCTACAGCAGCCTTGATGTCATCGGCTGTCACAGGATTTGACGATGTAATCTGGTCGATCTGCGTCTGCAGATTCTGGATTTCGTCATCATAGTCACTGCAGCTTGTCACAGACGTACCCGCTGCAAGCACCAATGCTCCGAAGAGCATCGCACTAATAAATCTTTTTTTCATAAAATAAAGCAATTAAACAATTATACATTAATCAAAAAATGATCAAACCCTGAGATTGCACGGACTGCAACATTCCCCGATTCCCCACTGCATAAATCCGTGCCAAAACAAATAAGTATAAAAAACAAAGACTACAAACTCCACTTCTTACCATTTTTTTATAATTTAGCTACATAGAAAATGAAACACAATGCAAATGTCAAACATTTATTTTAAACAACAAAATATTTGATTGATTTTTTCTAGGAGATTTTATGGACATAATTGAAAGACTACAAGAATTAATTACGAGTGAAGGACTTACAGTTTCAGGATTCGCTAAGAAATTAGGTGTTGTTGATCAAACGATTAGAGGAATTGTAATACAGAAAAGGAACAAGCCAAGCTTTGACCTCTTAGTCAAGATCATTCAAACATTTGATTGGATAAACGCCGAATGGCTTCTGACCGGAAACGGAGAAATGAGAAAATCCGGCAGAACCACAAGTTCACCGGACTTGTTTGAACTTATACAGTATTTGCGTGAAAAGGACGAAAAGATAGAAAAACTGATCGAAGAAAAGACCGAACTGAAAATCAAATTCGACATAGCCAGCCAAAAACTAAAGATGACAGAAAAAACTGACTAGAACAAGAGATCAGCGCAAACTGAAAATCCGACCGGCACAAAAACATCTAAAAAATGAAACAACTGGCATATATTTCATATTTTTGCAGAACATAAATAAAGCGCAAATGAAATCAATCAGAGAATTGTACCGTATCGGAACAGGACCTTCCAGCAGCCATACCATGGGGCCGCGGAAGGCCGCAGAGATTTTTTTGGCCAAACATCCTGAAGCCGCATCGTTTGAAGTGACCTTGTACGGCAGCCTTGCCGCTACCGGGAAAGGACACATGACCGATGTCGCCATTCTGGATGTACTGCAGCCGCACGCTCCAGTCGAAATTGTCTGGAAACCCCATGTATTCTTTCCATTCCATCCCAACGGAATGACTTTCAAGTCATTCGACGCTGACAGGAAGAAAACGGACGAATGGACTGTGTTCAGTGTAGGAGGCGGGGCACTCGCCGAAGAGGGACACGACAACACATCCACTCCCGACCTGTACAACATGAGTACCATGAGCCAGATTCTGTATTGGTGCGAACATACGGGACGGGGCTATTGGGAATATGTAGAGCAATGCGAGGGAAAAGAAATCTGGGATTATCTGGCCGAGGTGTGGAAAACAATGCAGGAAGCGATACACCGGGGGCTGGACGCAGAAGGAGTGCTGCCCGGACCGCTGAATCTCCGCCGGAAAGCTTCTTCCTATTATATAAGATCGAAAGGATACAAAGACTCTTTGCGGTCGAGGGGCATGGTGTTCGCTTATGCGCTTGCCGTAAGTGAAGAGAATGCTTCGGGCGGAAAAATAGTAACGGCTCCTACATGCGGAGCGTGCGGAGTGGTTCCTGCCGTGCTGTATCACCTGCAAAAGACACGCGAATTCAGCGACGCACGCATCCTGCGCGCTCTTGCCACCGCCGGACTGGTAGGAAACATCGTGAAACACAACGCGTCCATCTCGGGAGCCGAAGCCGGATGCCAGGCCGAAGTGGGAGTGGCATGTTCCATGGCGGCGGCAGCGGCAAGCCAGCTTTTCGGAGGAAGTCCCGCACAGATCGAATATGCGGCCGAGATGGGGCTGGAGCATCATCTGGGCATGACATGCGACCCTGTATGCGGGCTGGTACAAATACCCTGCATCGAACGGAACGCATATGCAGCGGCACGTGCCCTTGACGCCAACACCTATTCGGCCTTCACTGACGGACACCACCGCGTATCATTCGACCGTGTCGTTGAAGTAATGAAAGAAACCGGACATGATCTTCCGTCGCTGTATAAGGAAACCAGCGAAGGAGGACTTGCCAAAGACTACAAACCGATGGAGTGACTTCGGTCACTCCATTCTTACGCTCCGAGAAGAGCGGCATCCAGCCCGACGGTCCAGGCTGGATACTCACTCCAAACTAACAAAATATAGGTATCAAAAAAGGAATCCGCTCTTTCAGGAGCTTTCCAGGCATCCGCCGAATACCTAAAAATAATCAGTCACACTCCGCACGCATCGGAAACCGTGCGCTATTTCACCCCTCTTTTTTCATAAAAATTAGGTATTGATTGATTTTTTTACCGGATCTAACTTTGCACCGACAAATAAAAAAATCAATCAGAACCATGAACTTAAAAAACTTTTTTGCAATGGCTGCTATCGCATTATTTGCGGTGGCATGCGGTAATGACGACACGACAACACCGGAACAGGAAACGGCAAAAGCCGTAGAAGGAAGCTACAGCGGACTGATGTCAATGGCTGTATCAGGAACCGTTGCCAGTGAATCGGAAACAAGCGTAAAAATCACTGCGGAAGCAGACGGAACCGTGACACTATCATTTCCGGCAATGGGAAACGGAGGTTCAATGCAGCTGGAAGCGTTTGATGTGACCGGAGTGTCTGTAGCAGCTTCCGAAAGCGGAACGTATACGCTGAGCAAGGAAAGCTTCTCTACCACTTCCGGCAACATAAATCTCGAAGGAAGCAACCTTGCCGGAACAGTCAGCAACGGAGAAGTACGCATCACAATGGACGTCAAGCCGGGATCCATGCCATTCGCCATCACCTTCACATTCGACACACAGGCTGAACCGACACCCGAAACCGCTTCACCGGCAAGCGAAATAGCGGGCGAATACAAAGGTATCATGGACATGTCTGTCATGGGAAGCTCGCAAGGCACAAGCGAAATGACACTGAATCTGACCGAAGCGGAAGACGGAACAGTCACCATATCCGTGCCGGCCATGGGCGAAGGAGCAATGTCAATGGGAAGTTTTGACATAACCGGAGTGGCCGTAAGCAAATCGGAAGATGGCACCTGCACCTTGTCGCTGGAAAGCTTCGAAACGCTTGCAGGCAGCACAAATCTGAAAGGGAGCAACCTTACCGGAACAGTCAGCGATAAAAAGCTGAACATGACAATGGGAATCCAGCCGGGAGCCATGCCGTTTGCCATCACCTTCACTTTCACGCCGGAAACGACAGAAGCAGCCGAATAAACCAACCACAGACCATAAAGCAGATGAAAAGAATTCGGTTTCATGCTGCCGTCTTGCTGGGAGCGACACTCTTGCCGCTCCCGGCCTGCGACGGCATATTTGACGGCATATACGATACTTACCAGATCGTTACGGCCGAGAACTGCGAGTCAATTACCGTAGACGGCACGGATTATACCAGATGGAACTATATCAGCCTGAAGACACAGAAAACGACAGCCGTCCGCATCCTCAACCAGGAAGGCGATGAAGAGCCGTGGGACCAAAAGGGAAGCCTCCCTGCCGAGTGGGATATCGCCATCCACCGGTATGACGTAAAGACCAACGGAGGTGCCGTGCTGGAAACGTCTTATGCTAGCATGGACGAACTGCTCAATTCCGGAAGCATCCCTGCGGGAGAATATTCGGAAGACATCGAAACAACCGACCGGATCGCCATAGACATGTCGGACATGATGAACGGAAACATCATCTACGCGAAATCTTCATACAACGAAGTGCTGAGCAGATGGCTGAATGTAGACACAAGCACAATGCCTCCCATTTATACGATGTCAAACAAGATCTATATCCTCCGCCTGCAAGACAATACGCATGCGGCCATCCACCTGCTGAACTATATGAACGAAAAAAATGTGAAAGGACACATGACATTTGAATATCTATATCCGCTTGAAAAGGCATTCCAATAAAACCAAACAAAAAAATGACTATGCAAAAAATACTGACCGCGCTTTGTGTAGCCGCCGGATGCTGCCTGTCTGTCTTGCCAGCCTCTGCGCAACGCTTCATTGCAGGAAAGGTGGTCGACACAAACAACGAACCGCTGGCGGGAGCTGCCGTATTTGTAAAAGAAAAAAGAAGCGTCGGCATGACTACCGACGCGCAAGGATGCTATCGCCTCCGGCTGCCCGACAACGGCGAATACACCCTGCAGGCTTCTTACATCGGATACATAACTCAAAGCTGCAGGATAAAGCCTCAGCAAAAAGAGCACGACTTCAAGATGGAAGAAGATGCCATCGGCATGGAAACGGTGGTAGTAACAGGAACGCGAACGCCGAAACTGCTGAAAGATGTTCCCATCGTCACACGAGTCATTACCGCCAATGACATCCAGAAAGTGGATGCGACCAACATCGGAGAACTGCTTCAGGCGGAACTTCCCGGCATTGAATTTTCCTACTCGATGGACCAGCAGGTTTCGCTCAACATGCAGGGATTCGGAGGCAACGCAGTGCTGTTTCTGGTGGACGGCGAACGGCTTGCCGGAGAAACACTGGACAACATCGACTACAGCCGGCTGAACCTGGACAATGTGGAGCGCATAGAGATAGTGAAAGGCGCAGCCTCTTCACTCTATGGCTCCAATGCGATAGGCGGTGTGGTCAATATCATCAGCAAGGAGTCGTCTGAGCCATGGACACTGAATCTGAACGGAAGATACGGTTCGCACAATGACCAGCGCTACGGCGGAACATTCACATTCAAGGCAGGAGGTTTAAAAAACAGCATCAACGTACAGCACACCTCGACCGATCCGATTGAAGTGGGTTCCGTGGGCAAAGACGGAGAAGAAAATGCTTTCAGCAAAGTATACGGGAACCGCACATGGAACTTCAAGGAACGGCTTGTGTACACGCCGCTTGAGAATCTGAAACTGACCGGAAGGCTTGGATATTTCTTCCGCGAGCGTGACAAAAGCGCATCAAGCAAAGACCGCTACCGGGATTTCTCCGGAGGGCTGCGAGGGGACTACTCGTTCGGAAAGAATAACAACCTGGAACTTTCCTACAGTTTCGACCAATACGACAAAAGCGATTTCGATGCCGGACAGAATCTGGACATACGGGATTATACCAATGTGCAGCACACAGTCCGCGCCCTGTACACCCGCTCGTTCAACAAGAACAACACACTGACTGTTGGAGGCGACTTCATGCGGGACTACCTGATGAGCTACCAGTTTACAGACAACGGAAACTACAAGCAATATACGGCCGACGCTTTCGCACAGTATGACTGGGCGCCGGTCAAGAATTTCAATATTCTGGCCAGCATACGCTATGACTACTTCTCAGAAGCAAAGGCACAGAACATCTCGCCGAAAGTAAATTTCATGTACAAACTGGGAAGCTGTTCGCTGCGCGCCTCTTATGCGGGAGGATTCCGCGCCCCTACCCTGAAAGAAATGTATATGGACTTCAACATGGCCAACATTTTCATGATTTACGGCAACCCGGACCTGAAACCGGAACGCAGCCAGAACTTCTCACTGTCTGCCGAATACATGAAAAGCCGCTACAACGTAACCCTTACAGGATACTTCAATATTGTAGACAACCGGATCAACACAGCCTGGAACCAGGCTTTGAACGGCATGGTATATACCAACATGAGAAAGATGAACATCTCCGGACTGGATGCAACCGCAGCGGCAAAATACCCGTGCGGATTCGGCATGCGGGTTTCGTACGCCTTCACCCACGAGCACGTGAAATACGGACAGCCTTACACGTCAAGCACACGTCCGCATTCGCTGACAACCCGCTTTGAGTATGGCAAAGACTGGAAAAGCTACGGATTCAACATCGCGCTGAACGGGCGTTTCCTGTCAGAAGTCACAACCGACGAGTATATTTCCGAAAACTCGTTCGAATCAACGGAAGCTGTCACCTATCCTGCATATACAATATGGAAGCTGAACATTTCACAGAAAGTATATAAAGGCATCAATGTCATCGTCAACATTGACAACCTGTTCAACTACCGTCCGGACCATTACTACAGCAGCACGCCCTCCACAACAGGCACAACCTTTACAGCAGGCATTTCGCTTGATGTGGACAAGCTGTTTTAAAGAGAAAAAGAAGAGAACCTGATAAAAAACAGAGAAAATGAAAAAGAAAAAAAGAATCATCCTGCTTGGCGGCCTGACAGTTGTGATTGCTCTGCTTTTCGTGGCATGGAACTCTTGGTTCAGTTCCACAAAAGTAGGCTTCATCAACTATCAGGTGATAAATTTGGGAGAAATCTCAAAAGCCAACGACAATCCATTCATCAAGCTGGGCGAAATAAGCACCGATGACTTGGATAAATTGAACAGCTACGACATGGTTTTCATCAATGCGATGGGATTGCGCATCACAGAAGAGCAGCGTGCAGTCATCCAGAAAGCAGCAGACAAGGGGTTGCCGGTGCTCTCTACAGCAGTCACCAATCCGGCAAACAACATCTGCTCGATAGACTCTGCCACTGCCGCTCCCTTGCGCGAATATTTAGGAAACGGAGGCAGACGCAATTACCGCAGCATGCTGAACTATGTCCGCAAGGCCATCGACAGAAAACTCACTTCCGTGCATGAACCGGAAACAGTACAGAAAGCGGCAAGCGAAATGCTTTACCACACGGATCCGAAGAATCCGGATGAGGAAGCGATGGGATTCAATACAATCAGCGAATACAACCGTTTTTTAAAGGACAACGGCTTATGGAAAGAAAACGCGCCGCGCATCATCATTACCGGACAGATGGGTGAACCGACCGGTCTGATAAAGAAACTGGAAGAAACCGGCAACGTAGTTTATCCGGTGCGACGGATGAAGAGCTTCATCACCCGCCATCAGATTGATTCGGTGCAGCCTTCTGCCGTAATCAACATGGCACATGGACGTATGGGAGATTATATCGTAAGCTACCTGTCGGAACAGAATATACCGCTGTTTGCTCCGCTGAACGTGAATACATTAGTAGAAAACTGGGAAAACGATGCGATGGGCATGAGCGGAGGCTTTCTATCCCAAAGCGTAGTGACTCCGGAAATTGACGGAGCCATACGTCCATTCGCCTTGTTCGGACATTACGCAGACGAAGAAGGAATGCAGCATGCGTTTGCCATCCCGGAAAGACTGGAAACATTCGTACAGACAGTCAACAACTACATCAGCCTGCAAAAGAAGCCGAACTCAGAGAAACGCGTAGCTGTCTACTACTATAAAGGTCCCGGACAGAATGCACTGGCCGCTGCCGGAATGGAAGTGGTTCCTTCACTCTACAATCTGCTGGCACGCATGAAGAAGGAAGGATATAAGGTAGAACTTCCCTCAAGCAGCGAAGAACTCGGCAAGCTGATTCAGGAACAGGGAACTGTTTTCAGCACTTATGCGGAAGGTGCCCTTGACAAGTTCCTGAAAGAAGGAAACCCCGAACTGATTACAAAGGAACAATATGAAGCATGGACAAAGCAGTGCATCCGTCCGGAAATCAACGCTGAAGTGAAAGCTGCCAACGGAGAATTTCCGGGCACCTTCATGGCAACCGAAGACGGCAGGCTGGGTATAGCACGCATCCGGTTAGGCAACGTGGTCCTTCTTCCTCAGCCGGCGGCAGGAGCAGGAAACAATTCGTTCCAGATCGTACACGGGACTAACACTGCACCTCCCTACCCTTACATCGCCTCTTACCTGTGGACACAATACGGCTTCAAGGCGGATGCCATGATTCATTTCGGCACACACGGAAGCCTGGAATTCACGCCCAGGAAACAGGTAGCGCTGTCAAGCAGGGATTGGCCCGACCGCCTGGTAGGAGCACTTCCCCACTTCTACATCTACACAATCGGCAACGTGGGCGAAGGAATCATCGCCAAACGCCGTTCGTATGCCGGACTCCAATCCTATCTGACTCCGCCGTTCATGGAAAGCAACGTGCGTGGAGTATACCGCGAACTGAACGAAGCCATCAAGAACTACAACAATCTGCTCGGTGAAGGCAACCGCAGCAAAGACATGATCAGCAAAGCTGCCCGCAAGGTAAAAGAGCTGACGGTGAAGATGGGCATCCATCGCGAACTGGAGCTCGACAGCATCCTGACCCGGCCTTATGCAGAAGATGAAATCGCACGCATAGAAAACTTCGCAGAAGAACTGGCGAACGAAAAGATTACGGGACAGCTCTACACCATGGGCGTACCTTACGAAAAGGCACGCATTGAGTCGAGCGTTTATGCCATGGCGACCGAACCGATAGCCTACAGCCTGCTCGCCCTCGACAAGCTGAAAGGCAAGGCAGATCCTCAGACCGAGAAACATCGCACGCTTTTCACCCAGCGCTATCTGAACCCGGCACGAACGCTGGTAGCTCACCTGCTGGCCAATCCGGCTGTGGCGACCGACGAACTGACTTGCCGCACAGCCGGCATCAGCATGGACGAGCTGAAAGAAGCCCGTGAAGTGGAAGCCTCGCGCAAGAATCCTGACGGACTGATGGCAATGATGATGGCTGCTGCGGAAGAAATGGCAGACAATCCTTCCATGAAGAAAATGATGAAAGGCATGGCAGAAGGAAATGAAAAACAAACCGGCCTTCAGGCATCAGGAAAGATAAGCGAAGGCATGAAGGCGCAAATGCGCGAAGCCGCCAAAGGCATGGACCCGGAAAAAGCACTGGCCATGGCCAGGAAAATGGGTGCCGACTCAACTGCCCTGCGCAAAATGGAAGCGGCCATGAAACATCAGAAAACAGCTTCTTCGCCTGCCCCGAAAGCCCCGGCAGGAACAAGCATGGCCGACATGATGAAGAAGATGACGCAAAAGAAAGCATACTCGAAAGAGCAAATAAACAAAGCGCTGGCCATCATGGAGGTAGAGCGCACCATCAAGAATGTGAACAACTACCGCAACGCATTGCTGGAAAGTCCCGAAAAAGAGCTGGCCAGCATGATGAATGCGCTCAACGGAGGATATACGCAGCCCTCTCCGGGAGGAGATCCGATCGCCAATCCGAACGCACTTCCCACCGGACGCAACCTCTACTCCATCAATGCGGAGGCAACTCCCTCGGAAGCTGCATGGGAAAAAGGCATCCGCCTGGCAAACAACACCATCGAGATGTACAAGAAACGGCATCATGATTCCATTCCGCGCAAGGTCAGCTACACGCTCTGGAGCGGCGAGTTCATCGAAACGGAAGGAGCCACTATCGCCCAGATCCTGTATATGCTTGGCGTAGAGCCGATACGCGATGCCTTCGGACGTGTAAGCGATATCCGGCTGATTCCTTCCGAAGAACTGGGACGGCCGCGCATTGATGTCGTGGTACAGACCAGCGGCCAGCTCCGCGACCTTGCGGCTTCCCGGCTGTTCCTCATCAACCGGGCAGTAGAAATGGCTGCTTCGGCCAAAGACGACGCGTATGAAAACCAGGTGGCGGCAGGCATCGTAGAAACGGAACGCACGCTCATCGAAAAAGGGCTTACGCCGAAAGACGCACGCGAGATGTCAACTTTCCGCGTATTCGGAGGTGTCAACGGCGGATATGGAACGGGCATACAAAGCATGGTGGAAGCCGGCGACCGGTGGAACGACGAAAAGGATATCGCCGATACCTATATGAACAACATGGGAGCTTATTACGGAAGCGAGAAAAACTGGGAAGCATTCCGCCAGTATGCTTTCGAAGCCGCGCTAACCCGCACGGATGCCGTCATCCAGCCACGCCAGAGCAACACCTGGGGCGCATTGAGCCTTGACCACATATATGAATTCATGGGCGGCATGAATCTGGCCGTACGCAATGTGACGGGGAAAGACCCGGATGCCTATCTGAGCGACTACCGCAACCGGAACAATGTGCGGATGCAGGAAGTGAAGGAAGCGATCGGCGTGGAAAGCCGCACCACGATACTCAACCCTGCCTACATCAGGGAAAAGATGAAAGGAGATGCCAGCGGAGCAAGTTCCATCGCTGAAATCGTGCAGAACACGTACGGATGGAATGTGATGAAACCGAAAGCAGTCGACCAGGAACTTTGGAATGAAATCTATGACGTGTACGTAAAGGACAAGTACAAGCTGGGAGTTCAGGATTATTTCGAAGGAAAGAATCCGGCCGCTCTGGAGAATATGACCGCCGTAATGATGGAAACCGCCCGCAAAGGATACTGGAAAGCATCGCCCGAACAGCTGAAAGACATTGCGGGACTTCATACGGAACTGGTGGACAAGTTCGGCACTTCGGGAGGAGGCTTCTCGGACAACAACGCCAGATTGCAGGACTTCATTGCCGGCAACGTAAGCCAGCAGCAGGCATCAGCCTACAGGCAGCGCATCCATGAAATGAAGGAAGCTGCCGTTTCGGAAGAAGGAAACCGGAAGGGAATGACTTTAAAAAAGAACACGGTAGGGAGTGTTGAACAGCCTGCCGGAGAGAAAAACAAGCTGAGCGGCACGCTTGCCGCGGTCATTGTGCTGGCGGCGTTCGTGGCATTGCTGGCTATACTGAAGAAAAAGCGTTCGCAACAAAACGACAAAAAAGAATGACATGGAACAAATAATTCTCATACTCATGCTGTTCATCGCCATAAACTGCGCGTTCAAGCTCAGTTTATGGAAATGGTGGCAGGCAGGGATCTACAGCCTGATTGTAGCCGCATTCACCCTGCTGGCTTGTCCGTATGCCATCCTGCAATCAAAAACCCAGATAGCCGACTACCTGCAAAACACGGAAGCCTTGCAGAACATGGCGGTCATCATCACGCTGGAGTCTGCGCTCTGCTTCGGCTTCTGCGTGACATACCTGCGGGGGCTTTACGGAAAGAAGAACCCGTGGTGGGCAAAGCTGCTCTGGTGGTATCCGAGCCTGCTGCTTTTCCCCGTCGTGTTCTGCTGCCTTACAGAGGCAATCTTCACTTTTGTGGGAATATCATTCACTACGATAGCCTGCATCGTTGCGGCATCTGTGCTTGTACTCATTCCGGCACTGGCATGGGCGGTGAAATACTTCGTTCCGGAAAAAGACCTGCGCCTGGAGATTCATTTCCTCGTCAGCCTCTTCGTCTGTATCCTGGGACTGCTCACCACCGTCAACGGGAAAACGGTCTATGCAGCGGTAGACGAGCCGGTCAACTGGAATGCGGTGATACTCGCACTGTCCCTGTTTGCAGGGCTGTTCATCGTGGGATACGTATGGAGCCGCATCAAATATCCGCTCATCCAGAAGCGGAACAAGAAAAAGGAAAGAAACAAAATCACTATTAACCAATAATCATTCGTTATCATCATGGAATTTATATCTAAAATGCTTTTCTGGGTAGCCAACAGCCTGTTGATACCCGATGTTGTCATTCTGCTCTTTCTTTTTGTACGCGCCCTCATCCTTATCGGAGGCACCTACAACATGTATATCACCAAACGCAAGAACGACAGGGCATTCGACGACCTTATCAGGGAGGGGAAAACCGAAGAACTGAAGCAGGCGCTTCCGGAAAAGGACAACTCGCTTTACGTAAGCTACCTGCGCGATATGCTGAACCGTCCGGTGAACGAGGATTACGCCGACTTCGTCTTGTCGAAGTTTGAAGTGGAGGCCGAAAAAGACGTGGCACTCTCGAAGATGCTTTCCAAACTGGGACCGGTATTGGGGCTGATCGGAACGCTGATTGCCATGAGCCCGGCACTCGTCGGACTTTCTACAGGTGACATTGCCGGAATGGCCTACAACATGCAGGTGGTGTTCGCCACAACCGTAGTCGGTCTGGTTATCAGTGCCGTGGGACTTGTTTCCCTGCAGTTCAAGCAACGCTGGTATGCCAAGTGTGTCAACAACCTCGATTATGTATCACGTGTGCTGATAGAGAAAGGAGGAAAAGCATGAGAAGACGAGGCCGCCGTGTGAGCTTCTTCAAGAAAGAAGAAGACTCCGACCCGTTGAGCGTAGTCGTAAACCTGTTCGATGTGGCCATGGTATTCGCCGTATCGCTCATGGTAGCTATGGTGATGCACATGAACATGACCGAAGTGTTTACCGACAAAGACTTCACCATCGTGAAGAATCCGGGAAAAGACAACATGGAAATCATCACAAAGGAAGGAAAACAAATCAACCGCTACACGCCGAGCCACGACCAGTCGTCCGGCGGAAAGCGCGGGAAGAAGGTGGGCATCGCCTACGAACTTGAAAACGGCGAGATTATCTACGTTCCCGAAGGAGAGTAAACGCAAGAACTGATACATACCGGGGAGGAACAATTGTCATATTAAAAACAAAAGCCACAATGAAACCTGCTTATCTTATATTGACAGCCATTATTGCCGTCATTTGCACATCTTGCTCGAAAGAATCACTGATGGGAAAACTGCACGTGCGCTTCGATTCGGAGGACAATGAAAGACTTGTCACGATATGTGCCGTAGAAAATCCAAGCATCGTCCTCATGGAAAAAAAGGTTCCGAAAGAAAGCGATTTTGAGCTCTGCATCGGAAATTACGTAATAAGCATATTCAATGCCGACATCCTCTATTCAGATGTGGGGGTGCAGATAAGGCCAGACAAAACCACAAATGTTTCTTATTCAGCAGAGGGAATTAGCAGTGTCAGCTATTAAACGACCGCTGACATTATGGTAGTTCAAAGCCTTGAGAACGGCGTTTTCAGATGCCAGGCAGGAGGAGGCGGGAAACAGCGCAGGCTGATGCGCCCGCAAGAATGCAGCATGTCAGCAGATAAGGGAAACTGAAAGCAAAATAAGCATCACATTGCGGATTATCGGACATGACAGCCGGAAAATCCTGCCATAACCTGTCATTATAACAAACCGGAAACGGCGTTCGGAACCGCGCTTCCAGACAAAATAAAGCCGCATTTCATGCCACACAAATAAATGTTTCGTCATCCGAATCAAAATGTCCCGTCATTTCAGACAAAATACCTCGGTGTTTTGCCCGGAATGACGGGACATTTTTCGGCTATAACCGCCTTGTTTTTCCCATTTTCCTCATCCTTTATCCCTTTCAGAAGGCTTTCGGAGGGATAAATGCCCTGCATTTACCTTCAAAAGCCCTCTGGAAGAAAGAAAAATCACCAGATGCGGTTCAGAGAAAACGGCGTTTCCGCAACATTCTGAAAGCAAACCGGACATATCCGCATCACAAAGGCATACGCTCCCGAACGACGCCCGCCTGTATACGGTATGCCGGAAAGACTATGCCGCATCCTGCTTTCCCTTAAAAGAATCCGCTATTTCTTTCCTTAACTTCCGCCAATACGGCATCCGTTTGAGTTCTCTCCGTATCGGCGCATCGTAAAGAAGGAAAAGCAGCAGCAGAAAAAGGCAGGCATAAATGACCCATCCATATATCTGCTTGATGCTCACCTCCATCATGCGCGACATGAAACCTTCCATATACTCACCCAATGCAAAGACGGCGGAACAGCCGGAAGACACATGGTCGATGGCCGAACCGTAGCGCGCCAGATTGTCTGACACGTAGTGCGAAAAGGCTTCGATATAAATGGCAGCCCCCAGCACTCCTCCCACCACCATGTGCAGCATATTGAACACGCTCAAGGCTTGAAAAAAGTGCTGGAATGTCATGATTTCTTCCAGACAAACCATAAACGTCGCACTCAACACCGCGTATGCAAATCCGCGGCACGCCACCGGCAAATAGAGCTGCGAAATGTGGATGTCGGCAGAAAGCGTAAAGTAAAAGCCGACAAGATAGCACGTCAGGAAAGCGATGCCGACTGCAATCAGACGCAGGTAGCTGAAACGCCTGACATGCATCCACCAACAGGCAAACAGGCATCCGGCAACCGCTCCCGCCAGAACCAGCCAGTCAAGGCGGACACTGACAAGCGCTTCGTAGTGCATCACGTCTTCGTAGAACACTTCTTCAAGCACATGTTCCGTGGCAAGAAAAGCCTCGACCAGGGTAATGAGCGCAAGCACCGGAAGCAGGTTGCGGTAGGTCCACATCTTAGGCTCGAAGAAAGGATGGCGCACATGAAGCATACGCCCGACACACACCGCAAGCGTCAGCACAATGACCGCGGCCAGCACACGGATGACGGGGCTGTTCCACCAGTCATACCAGTCGCCATAACAGAAGAAAAAGGCCACCTCCAGCAGAAGCAAGGCCCAAAGCAGCCCGCCAAGCCAGTCGATGCCGAAGAGCGGAAACTTCTTCACGATGCGGAAATGCCGCGTGCAGACGGTGATGACCAGCAAATCGACCATCATCACCCCCGCCACGAACCAGTGCATATACGTCCAATGATAATGATACATCAGATGAGTGGCGAGAAGATCGGACACCTGCATGCTGCCCAGAATAACGATATGCAGCATCGGGAAAAATACCGTAAAGTCACGCTTCGGCGTCATCCACAGCTGGATGTTCGACATGCACTCGAAAGTTCCCTGTATCTTGCAGATTCCCTCCACGAAACAAATCGCCCAAAGCAAAGGCAGAACCGTGACATGAGGAGCAGCCAGGTTGCACGCCAGCACGCCCGCAGCCGCCGCCGAAAGCAACGTCTTGTTGGTGAAGCGGAACTTCATCCGGAACAGCAGGGGGAAATTCAAATGTCGGCACTGAGCTTGGTGTTTCCGGCATCCAACATGTCGGTCAGCAACGCCAGATCGTTCCGGTAACGGTTGCTGGTTACACTGTAGTTTTCATTGGCAAGCTGCACATTCTTTTCCTGTGTCTTCAGTTCGGTAAAAGCCGTCAGGAAATCAGTATAGCTCGCCTGTACGGTATTCTCCACCTGTTCTTGCGCCAGTTCACGCGTTTCCTGCGCTCGACGTACATTCAACTTCGCCTGCTTCAGCTTGCAGGCATTCTTGAAGAGCGCCGAAAAGTTGTAGCTCACATTCACTCCCACATACCAATAGTTGAAGTTATTGTCCAGCACAGGCACTTCGATGGTTATCGGTCCGTCCAGGTGTTCGGCTGCAAAGAGCGAGATTTTCGGCAGCCGTTCCGAACGTTCGCGCTTCGCCAGCTGCTTGTTCACCTCAATGTCCGTTTCCGTCTGTTTCAGGGTGATGTTGCTCCGCATGGCAAGTTCCTGCCAGTCGCTTTCGGCCAATGCCTGCACCTCAGCTTCCAGCAGCGCGGAATCGGGCACCACAAGTATTTGTTCAGACAGACGCAAGGCGGTCACCAGCCTGTGGTTCATGATTTTACATGCGTCAGTCACCCTTGCCAGCTGCAGTTTCAGGCTCTCCTGCTGAAACTCGTAACGCGTGATGTCATTCCGCAAGACAGTCCCCTGCCCACGCCTTGCCTGCATGTCTGCAATCACCTGCCGGGCAAGCTCAAGGTTCTTTTCCAACACCTTCGCCTGATTGTTCAGCTTATACAGGTCAAGATAATATCCGAGAAGCTGGAAGCGCACATCCTGCCGGTTCTTCTCCCAGTCCAGTTCCGCCTGCCGCTTTCCAAGCGAAGCCAGTTCGATGCCGCTGTTGACTGCACCTCCGGTATAGATCATCTGCTGCACTTCGAGTGAAAAATTATTTCCCCAATGAGGCATGTCTATCTTCATCGCATTACCGAAATCTCTGTCCCAAAGCTTGCCGTTTCCCCAGTAACTGCCTGAAACGGAAGCTGTGATATCAGGCAGCCGCTGATTTCTGGCAGTTTTCAAAGCCTCGGATGCAGCTTCTTTTCCCGCTGCATACACCTGCACGCTCCTGCTGTTCTCATCAGCAAGGCGGAACATTTCTTCAACGCCCATAACACGCGGCTGGGCACATAAATTCTGGCTGCATAGCGCTGCGACATACAACAGCACTATGAGCCTGTTCTTTTTCTCATAAAATTGTATTGATTATATTAAAGAATGAATGAATAAGGCATAGCGAAAGAGGCTTGCGACTAAATCAAAGCCGCAACGCCCCAGAAGTGAAATTCGTGAATCTTATTCTTATAACGAACGATATTGAATACCATGCTGCCTTTATTTTTGCGGGGCGAAATTAATAAAAAAAGAAATCAAACGTAACTTTAGAAGCTTTCGTTTTTTGTCTATTTTAACAGTTTCAGCATTCCTGTTTAACTGTAAATAAAGACAAGCGCGAAGGCGCATTTCTTCATCTTCACGAGAGCCTGGCTTTTGAAGTTCGCCTCATTTTCCGTAACTTTGCCGGCCGAAACAAGCTTAACAAACCTAAAGACAAATGAAACGCTATCACACTTATCTTTTCGATTTCGACTACACGCTTGCAGACTCGTCAAAAGGCATCGTCATCTGTTTCCGAAACGTGCTGGAACGGCACCGCCACACAGGCATATCAGACGAACAGATCAAACGGACCATAGGCAAGACTTTGGTGGATTCGTTTTCCATACTTACGGGCATCGGGGATGAAGCCATACTTGAAGAATACCGCAAGGAATACGTGAAAGAAGCCGACCGGTTCATGACCGCAAACACGCGTCTGTTTCCCGAAACGGTATCCGTATTGCAGGCTCTGAAAGAAAAAGGAGCCAACATCGGAATCATCTCCACCAAATACCGCTACCGGATCATGGAGCTGGCCAAAGACACTGTTCCTGAAGGCATAATCGACCTTATCGTCGGAGGAGAAGACGTGAAAACCGCCAAACCTTCGCCCGAAGGCGTTTTTCTGGCTCTCAAAAATCTCGAAACAGACAAGGACACTACCTTATATATAGGCGACAGCATTGTAGATGCCGAAACGGCGCAGGCAGCCGGAATGGATTTCGCCGGCGTACTGCATGGAGCCACAACCGCCGAAGAGCTGGAAGCCTATCCGCATGTTGCCATAATGAAGGATCTCACCGAACTGCTTTAACCTGCATCTGCATACAACAGACAGGCAACACGGAATGCAAATAAGAACCCGACCCGGAAGAAAAAGCTATTTGAAGCATTTTTTTCGCCGCAACCTTTTGCCAAATCAAATAAAAAGCCTAACTTTGCAGCCGATTTATTCCGTGGAGGTAGACGAAGCAGCCGGAGAGAACGGTTCACCTTGCGGAGAAAAACCGTTTAAACATATAAAATAAAATGTACGTAATTGCAGAAATTAACGGTCAGCAGTTCAAGATTGAAGAAGGCAAGAAACTCTTCGTTCAGCACATGCAGGACGTAGAAGCCGGAGCAACTGTTGAATTTGACAAGGTTTTGTTGGTTGACAACAACGGTACTGTTACAGTAGGCGCTCCTACCGTAGAAGGAGCCAAAGTGGTTTGCGAAGTAAAATCTCCGCTGGTAAAGGGAGACAAGGTGCTCGTGTTCCACAAGAAGAGAAGAAAAGGTTACAAAAAATTGAGAGGTCACCGTCAGCAGTTCACTGAGTTGACTATCAAACAAGTTATTGCTTAATCATTTAAAACGTAGAAGAAAATGGCACATAAAAAAGGTGTAGGTAGCTCTAAGAACGGCCGTGAGTCAGAAAGCAAAAGATTAGGCGTAAAGATATTCGGCGGATCTGCATGCAAGGCCGGCAACATCATTGTCCGTCAGAGAGGAACTGTCCACAATCCGGGCAACAACGTAGGAATGGGTAGAGATCATACGCTTTACGCATTGGTAGACGGAACTGTATGCTTCAAAAAGGGAGGTCCCAATAACAGAAGCTTTGTTTCTGTAATTCCTTTCGAAGCTGAAGCATAAATTTTTCGGAAAAGAAATTTGAAAAGAGGTATGCCACGGTTCAATTCCGGGACATGCCTCTTTTTTTTGCCGCTCCGCCCGTTCCTTTTCTCACAGCTTCATCTGCGTCCTGTATTCGGAAGGGGTGCGTCCGGCAATCTTTTCAAATTGGGAGATAAAATGCGTCACGCTATTATACCCCGACTCGTAAGCGATTTGCGAAACATTCATCCCCGAATAAACCAGCAGCTTGCACGCATGTTCGATGCGTATTTCCGCAAGGCACCGGAAAATGCTCTTGTCCGTGCGCCGCTTGAAATACCGGCACAATGCTGCGGGATTCTGCCTGACATATTCCGCTATCTCCTCCAGCGTAATCTTTTCCTTGAAATGGTTATAAAGATACGCGTATACCTTGTCGACAGGCTCTTCCATGTCCGGAATGTGATTGGCGCGGTTGTATGCCGTGCCGGAAAGCAATTCCACATGCCGGCAGCTGTGCAGCCTTTCGAGCATACGGAACAGGCAGATAAGGCGCGAGGTGTATCCGCACGAGTCAAATGCTTTCACCATCTCCAGCATTTCGGCAAACAGCCCTTCGTCATAAAACCGGAGTCCGTACTGGCTCTTCTGCAACAGGTCATAAATAAGCCGGTAATCCGGCAGCTCTCCCATATTCCCGGGAAACACATCCGGCCTGAACTGTATGGCTTCGCCGGCACACCACTCGTCTTCCTGATTCCCTACAGAGGAAGGACGCAGCTTGGAATTGCACAAATGCAGATGCGGCACATTGCTCCCGATGAGAGCCACGTCGCCCGCCTTGTAGTCTGACACCCCTTCGCCCACAAACTGCTTGCCGCTTCCCCGGGTAAACAGCATGATCTCGAACTCCACGTGCTTGTGCAAAGGAAGGAGAAAGCGGGGATAGGACACATGGCTGCACGAAGTCGCCATGTCATGTATGATCTTACGTTCTAATACAGGCATACTCATTTTTTTATCAGCATGTAAATATAATGAATCATACTGCAAATATAGTGGAATCCGGTTTCTTTTTTTTATCCTAACTTTGCAATGTCAAACAGCAAACGGCAGGCAGCGGAAACGCCGGCAACCGCTGCCTCCCCATGCCTGGCAGAACTTTTAAACGCTTACAATTATGGAATATCGCAGATTGAACGGCTCCGGACTTTTTGTCCCGGCCTTGACTTTGGGAACTGGAACATTCGGCGGATCGCACGGCTTTGAAGGCTGGGGGCACACCGGCACTAACGAAGCAGTCCGGATGATAGACATGTGCCTGGATGCCGGACTAAACATGTTTGATACGGCAGACATCTACTCGCGCGGACTCTCTGAAGAAATCTTGGGAAAGGCTATCGCACAGAAGAGAAACAGGCTGCTCATCGCCACCAAGGGAACTTTCCCCATGGGGGACGACCCGAACAGCAAAGGTGCCTCGCGTTTTCACCTGACAGAAGCCTGTGAGGAAAGCCTGCGCCGGCTCGGCACGGATCATATCGACCTTTACTACATCCACGGTTTCGACTCGAACACGCCGGTCGAAGAAACGTTGAGAGCTTTGGATGATCTGATAGCAAGCGGCAAAATACGCTATATCGGCTGTTCTAACTTTTCCGGCTGGCAGCTGATGAAGTCTTTATCCATCTCCGAACGCTACGGCTGGAGCCGATACATTGCGCATCAGGTATATTATTCGCTCCTGAACAGGGACTTCGAGTGGGAGCTTATGCCATTGGGAATCGACCAGCAAGTGGGCACTGTGGTCTGGAGTCCATTGGCCGCAGGACGGCTCGGGGGACGTTACCGCCGGAACTGCCCCGCCCCGGAAGACGGACGGGTGGCACGCGGAGGTGCGCCGGTAAGGGACAATATCGTGTCATACGAACGGCTGTACAATATTGTGGACGTATTGGACGAACTGGCGGAAGAAACAGGGAAGGCCGTAGCGCAAGTCGCTCTCAACTGGCTATTGCAGCGCCCCACGATATGCAGCCTTGTCATCGGAGCCAGCACCGAGGAACAGCTCCGCCAGAATCTTGGAGCCGTAGACTGGAAACTCACGCCAGAGCAGGTAAAGCGCCTCGATGCAGCCAGCCGGACACAAAAGCCCTATCCCTACTGGCACCACGACCAGCGGCCGGAGTTTTCATCCCAACTCTTTTGATTCTACCTGCATGAAAAAAATATCAGTATTCACCATGCTGCTTGCCGGACTGCTGTCTGCTTCGGCAAGCGCGCAAAACCTGCATGACATGTATACATACAAACAAATCGGCAACAGATATGTCGTCAGCATCCAGAACCGCAAAGAAATCGTCCGAGCCTTGACAGCGTTCTGCGATGAAAAAGGCATCAAATCGGAAACAGTCTGCGGCATAGGCGCAGTCAACGAACTGACACTTCGGTTCTTCAACCCGGAATCAAAGCAATATGAGGACAAAACGTTCCGGGAACAGATGGAAATAGCCAATCTGACCGGAAACATTTCGGCAATGGACGGAAAAACCTACCTGCACCTGCATGTGACTGCAGGACGCAGCGACTATTCGGCACTGGCCGGACATCTGCTTTCCGCCACGCTGAACGGAGCGGGAGAGTTTGTGGTGGAAGATTTCAAAGAAACCGTCACACGCACCTACAACCCTGCCATCGGACTGAACTGCTACAAATTTGACGAATAAAAAGATATGAAAGCCAGATTATTAGCCGCAATGCTATTGCCTGCCTGCATTTGCATGCAGAGCTGCACCCCTTCTTATGCAAAAGAAGGGGCACCTGAAAACACGTCCAAAGAGTGCCTGGACATTTCGTTCAGATTCCAACGGGGAGGCATTGCCTCCAGCCAGTACGCCATCTGGATAGAGGACGAAAGCGGCAGGCTGGTCCGCACGCTTTATGTCACTTCCTTTACAGCCAAGGGCGGGTATGCCTATCGGAAGGATGCCGTTCCCGCATGGGTCCGCAAGGCAAAGCCGGCAGAAATGCCTGCCGACGAGATTGATGCCCTCACCGGAGCCACTCCACGCAACGGAACAGTAAACTACACATGGGACGGTACGGACGACAAAGGAAACCCCGTACCGAAAGGTACTTATACGGTCTTTGTGGAAGGCACGCTGTATTGGGAAAACAGGATTGTCTATTCCGGCAAAGTGAACTGGGGAAGCCAGACACAGCAGTCTGTCCCCATAGCCTCCCGACGCTACGGCACTTCTCCAACAAACAAGGACATGATAACAGACTTGAAGTTTTTCCACGCCAGGAAGAAGTGATGCGGGATTGGGTTCCAAACCGTCCCCTGCAGCCTGATAAGAATGCTCAATTTTGCTCAAACTTTCCTTTCATCCCATTATTTTATGGCAAAATTCGTATATTTGCGCACGAAACATTTTTAATTCAGATTCATTCATGGAAAATAAGTACATCACGGTGGCATACAAGCTCTATGCCATCACTGACGGGAAAAAGGAACTGCTGGAAGAAGCATCCGTAGAACACCCTTTCCAGTTCATCTCAGGACTGGGATATACATTGGACCGTTTTGAAAAGGAAATTCTGGCACTGGACAAGGGTGACAAGTTCAACTTTACCATCCCTTGCGCTGAAGCATATGGCGAACGCGACGAAGACAACGTAAGACAGCTTCCGAAATCCGTGTTCAACGGACCTGACGGCAAGTTCGACAGCGACAACATATTCGAAGGCAACATCATCATGATGAACGACGGCGAAGGAAACCGCTTCTATGCAAACGTAGGCGAGATTACAGACGACAAGGTGGTAATCGACCTGAATCATCCCCATGCCGGAAAAGACCTGATATTTGAAGGTTCGGTAATCGAAATGCGCGATGCAACCAACAAAGAAATCGAACAGATCGTCAGCGCAATGAGCGGAGGCTGCGGAGGAGGATGCGAAGGCTGCGGAGGCGGTTGCGGCGATCACGAATGCGGCGAAGGACACCACAACGACGAAAGCTGCTGCGGAGGAGGATGCGGCCATTGCCACTAATCAGAAGATGAAGATATGATACTCATAGCCGATAGCGGCGCAACCAAGACAGACTGGGTGTTCGGTGACAGCGTCACCGGATCCCAGCCTATACACACACAAGGAATCAACCCCTTTCACCTGACAGAACAAGAGATTCGCCTGATCATTTCCGAGCAGCTGGTCGGACAACTCCCCTTCTCTCCGGAAAATATCTCTCACATCTTTTTTTACGGAGCGGGATGCACTCCGGAAAAATCCGCCGGCATCTTACGAAGCCTGAATGACCTGTTCCCTTCGTGCCATGCTATCGAAGTGCAAAGCGACCTACTGGGAGCCGCAAGAGCCTTGTGCAAGAACCAAAAAGGGATTGCCTGCATCCTCGGCACCGGCTCAAACTCATGCCTGTATGACGGAGAGAAGATTCTGGACAACATCCCGCCTCTCGGCTATATTCTCGGCGACGAAGGCAGCGGCGCCTGCCTAGGCAAACGGTTCATAAGCGACTGCATGAAAAGACAGCTCCCTCCGGAACTGCTTGAAGGACTGCTGGCCGAATTCAATCTCACCCCTTCCCTTCTGCTGGACCGCATCTACCGCGAACCTTTAGCCAACCGTTTTCTCGCCGGATTTACACCTTACATATATAAATATAGAAAAAATATACAGGTACATCATTTTCTCATCAGATGTTTTGATGATTTCTTCAAAAGAAATGTCTATCTTTACGGAAAAGAATGGCCGGTATCCTTTACGGGATCTGTCGCATGGTTTTTTCAGGAAGAAATAAACGAAAGTGCCGGAAAGTCTGGTTTCACCACCTCGCTCTATCTGAAAAACCCCATACAGGAACTGGCCAGGTATCATTTTAAAAACATTTAAACAAACATTTATCGTTATGAAAAGCTGGAAAATTGAAGCCTCTATACTGGCTCTGGGATTCCTCCTGCTAGGAGTGTTCATCAATTGCGGACTAAACAACTTCTCTGAAAAAGACCGCAGCGTAAACGTAAAAGGACTGGCCGAAATGGAAGTCCCTGCCGACAAAGTGACATGGCCGCTCGTGTACAAAAGTCTGGGCAATGACCTGAACGCGCTTTACACGGACATCAAACGTTCGAACCAGACCATTCTGGAATTTCTGAAGGAAAAAGGAATAGATGAAAACGAAATCAGCGTAAATGCTCCTGACATTATCGACCAGAAAGCAGAACGCTACAGCAACAACGATTCACCTTTCCGCTATAATGTTACTTCAGTCATCACCGTAACGTCAAACAAGGTGGAACTGGTGAGGAAACTGATAAGCGAACAGGGAGAACTGCTCAAACGCGGCATCGCAATCACGGGCGGCGACTATCGCTACAATGTTTCATACGAATACACGAGCCTCAACAAGATCAAGCCGGGAATGATTGAGGAAGCCACCAAAAACGCACGCGAAGCCGCCGAAAAGTTTGCAAAGGACTCTGAAAGCAAGCTCGGAAAAATCCGCCATGCCAACCAGGGACAGTTCAGCATCAGCGACCGCGACGCCAACACACCCTATATCAAGAAGGTCCGTGTAGTCACTACGGTAGAATATTCGCTGAAAGACTGAACCTGAAACCGACAGGCGCACTCCGAAGCGCAAAAAATGCCGGAAAGAAGAAAAAAGGCTGCAAAGGTTTTAATATTCAAGAAATTGTTATACCTTTGCAGCCGATTTAGATCAATATAAAGTCTAACACAATTAGTTATTTAACAACTTATTTTTATTTAATGGAAAACTTAAAAGACGTACATCCTATTGAAGACTTCAACTGGGATGCTTATGAAAACGGTGAAACACTGTCAAGCGTAAGCAAGGAAGATCAGGAAAAGGCTTACGACAACACCTTGAACAAGGTAGGCGACCATGAAGTGGTTGACGGCACAGTTATCGCAATGAACAAACGCGAAGTTGTAGTCAATATCGGCTACAAGTCAGACGGTATCATTCCGTTGAGCGAATTCCGTTACAATCCGGACTTGAAAGTCGGTGACACTGTTGAAGTGTACATCGAAAACCAGGAAGACAAAAAAGGCCAGCTGGTTCTGTCACACAAGAAAGCGCGTGCAACCCGCTCTTGGGACCGTATCAATGCTGCGCTTGAAAACGAAGAAATTATCAAGGGTTACATCAAATGCCGCACGAAGGGCGGTATGATCGTTGACGTATTCGGCATCGAAGCATTCTTGCCGGGTTCTCAGATTGATGTGAAACCGATCCGTGACTACGATGTATTCGTAGGAAAGACAATGGAATTCAAGGTTGTCAAGATCAACCAGGAATTCAAGAATGTGGTTGTTTCTCACAAGGCTCTTATCGAAGCCGAACTGGAACAGCAGAAGAAAGAAATCATCAGCAAGCTCGAAAAAGGCCAGGTACTCGAAGGTACTGTCAAAAATATCACTTCTTACGGTGTATTCATCGACTTGGGCGGCGTAGACGGTCTGATCCACATTACAGACCTGTCATGGGGCCGTGTAAGCGATCCGCATGAAGTTGTACAGCTCGACCAGAAGCTGAACGTAGTTATCCTTGACTTCGATGACGAAAAGAAACGTATCGCTTTGGGTCTGAAACAGCTGACTCCGCATCCTTGGGATGCTCTCGATCCGGACTTGAAGGTAGGCGACCACGTGAAAGGCAAAGTAGTCGTTATGGCTGACTACGGAGCATTCATCGAAATCGCTCCGGGCGTTGAAGGTCTGATCCACGTTTCAGAAATGTCTTGGTCACAGCATCTGCGCTCTGCTCAGGACTTCATGAAGGTAGGCGATGAAGTAGAAGCTGTCATCCTGACACTCGACCGCGAAGAACGCAAGATGTCTTTGGGTATCAAACAGCTGAAAGCGGATCCATGGGAAACTATCGAAGAGAAGTATCCTGTAGGCTCTAAGCACACTGCAAAAGTACGCAACTTCACTAACTTCGGCGTATTCGTAGAAATCGAAGAAGGCGTTGACGGTCTGATTCATATCTCTGACTTGTCATGGACCAAGAAAATCAAACATCCGTCAGAATTCACTCAGATCGGTGCTGACATCGATGTAGTGGTTTTGGAAATCGACAAGGAAAACCGTCGTCTGAGCTTGGGTCACAAGCAGTTGGAAGACAATCCTTGGGATGTATTCGAAACCGTATTTACGGTAGGTTCTATCCACGAAGGTACTATTGTAGAAATGCTGGATAAGGGTGCTGTAGTGGCTCTGCCTTACGGTGTAGAAGGTTTCGCAACTCCGAAACATCTGGTAAAAGAAGACGGCACTCAGGCTCAGCTGGATGAAAAGCTCCCGTTCAAGGTGATCGAATTCAACAAGGACGCAAAACGCATCATCCTGTCACACAGCCGTATCTTCGAAGATGCAGCCAAGGCTGAAGAAAAAGCAGAAAAGAAAGCAAAGAAGGCTTCAAAGAAAGAAGAAGCTCCGCTGATCCAGAATCAGGCTGCCTCTACTACTTTGGGTGATATCGATGCACTGGCTGCTTTGAAAGAAAAGCTGGAAGGCAAGAAATAATCGCTAGGATTATTTGACTGAAACATAATTGCCCGGCCATCCGTTTGCAGACGGATGGCCGGGTTTGTTTTTATAAACAAATCCAGCCCATAAATGAAACAACAAATATCTTTCTAAATATATCTTGTTTTTCATATTTGTTTCTAACTTTGTATTTCAAGATTAAACAAAAATGAATAAAAGACTTTTCATAACCTTAATATATCTGACTCTCTCCATCTCTTTGTCTGCAAACGAAGAAATTAAGACATTGTTGCATGAACTGGATCAGGCATTGCAGCAAAGGCATATCTATGTGGAAAACAAAGAAAAGCAATTGTCATATTTGCAAGCCCGTTTCGAAGAATCGGACACTCAGGAACAACGCTACAAGATTCTTTCGAATTTATATGAAGAATATCGACTGTTCAACGCAGACTCGTCACTACATGTAGTAAGGGAACTTTATGAAACAGCACAAAGGACTTCAAACAAGGAATACATAGTCAACGCACGTTTAAACATGGCAGAAGTTTTGGGAGTCGCCGGCATGTTCACAGAAGCCCTAGACATACTCAAAGATATTCAAGTCCCCAATCTCCCCAAACATCTGCTTCCGTATTATTACCATATTTGCAGAACAATTTACGGATACATGGATGATTATGCCGTCACCCCTTCCCAGAAAAAATTATACAACGAACAGACCGACTTGTACCGCGACTCAATACTTACTGTAAACGACCCGGAATCAATAACCTTTCAGATTGTAAAAGCGGACCAATACAATGTACACGGCAAATGGGATGAAGCCATAAACTTGCTGGAAGAATATTCAAGAACGCACCCATTGCAAATTCACGAAAAAGCTATGCTCATGTTCACGCTTTCTGAAGCATACAAACTGAAGAAGGACAATGAAAATCGCAAACGCTGCCTGCTGGAATCATCCATTGCCGACTTGAAGTCGGCCGTTCGCGAATATTCGGCATTACGTGAACTGGCGGTCATACTCTACAAAGAAGGGGATATCGACAGAGCATATACATGCATAAAACTTTGCATGGAGGATGCCTCTATATGCAATGCACGCCTGCGGATCGTAGAGGTTCTGGAACTTTTTCCGGTTATCAACGATACATATCAAAAAGAAAAAGAAGCACAACAGGAGAAACTGAAAATCATGCTATACGTAATCTTTGCGCTGGCCTTATGCCTTTCGGGAGGCATTTATTATCTATACAAACAAATGGAAAGGCTGGCTCTGGCACGCCGCCAAGTTATCGAAGCCAACAACAAACTGACACAGGCAAACGATAACCTGCATAAGTCAAACTCCAAACTTCAGGATGCAAACCATTCGCTTGCAGAAAACATAACCCTTAAAGAAGTATATATAGGCAGATACATGGACCAGTGCTCCGCTTATATAGACAAGATGGATGAATACAGAAAAAGTCTGGGAAAAATAGCAGCGTCCGGCAAATTAGAAGAACTGTTTCAGAAACTGAAGTCGTCACAGTATATAGATGACCAGCTAAAAGATTTTTACGAGAACTTTGACGACACCTTCCTGCAACTTTTCCCTCATTTTGTGGAAGAGTTCAACAAACTGCTTGTCGAGGATGAACAAATTCATTTAAAAAACCCGCACCGGCTCAATACCGAATTACGCATTTTTGCACTTATCAGACTCGGCATAACGGACAGCATAAAAATCGCACAATTCCTTCGCTATTCGGTAACGACTATATATAACTACCGAACCAAGGCACGAAACAAGGCGAAAGGCAATCGCGAAGAATTTGAAAAAAACGTCATAAAGATAGGCTACAAACAAGAACCTGTATGAAAGCATATCTTCAGCCTAAAGACATATATCTCCATGTCATATATATCTGGCCTGAAGATTTATATATTCAGGTTAGATATACAGAGCTCTCACAAACTGTCATTCTTTTCAGGTGTCTTTCTGCTATTTTCGCAAGCAATCTCTCCCTTTTACCGCCTAACCCCACAACATTCATCAAAAAAAGCATTCCGCAAAATTTCCAATGCTTAAACTTTCTCTTTTTTCTAGCCCACAGAATCAGACTGAGAAAAGATTTCTCAGAAATGTTTGAGAAAATGCTACAAAGGAACTACTTTTTTATTTTTACGCACAAACAGCAATAGGCTATAAACCAATATTTTATCAATTACGCCATAGTCATAAACACTACTTTTTTTATACACAAGCCTGATGTGTCATCTTTTATAAGATACCTTTGTGACACCTGATTCAAACATCAGGTAAAATCCTTTTTATCATCATTTTAAAGTCTAATTTTATGCAAAACAATGCTTTTATTTCTCTGAAGAAACGAATGCCTGCCCTGCTTGGATGTCTGCTGGTAACCGCCAGCGCATTCAGCCAAGAACTAACAATTTCGGGCACCGTACTTGATTCCGCCGGCGAACCGGTCATTGGAGCAAACGTTGTACAGCAAGGCACAACCAACGGAGCCGTTACCGATCTCAACGGAAAATTCTCTCTGAATGTTCCCAAAGGGAGTATACTTTTAGTTTCCTACATCGGGTACACCGACCAAAACGTAACAGTCAGCGGAAACCAACCCATCATCATTACATTGAAAGACAACACAGAGTTGCTTGACGAAGTTGTGGTGATCGGTTACGGAACCATGAAAAAAAGCGACTTGACCGGAGCTGTCGGATCTGTCGGATCAAAAGACATCCGTAACTCACCGGCAAGCAATATCGGACAAGCCCTGCAGGGAAAAGTAGCCGGACTCCAAATCGTAGACAGCGGAAAACCTGGCGACAATGTAACCATCCGGGTACGTGGCGTAGGTTCGATCAACGACAGCAACCCACTAGTCGTAATTGACGGGGTACCGACTGATTTGGGTTTAAACGCCATCAACATGGCAGACGTAGATCGTGTAGATGTCTTGAAAGACGCATCAGCAACCGCCATTTACGGTTCACGAGGAGCAAACGGAGTAGTCATGATTACCACTCGCAGAGGAGAAAGCGGAAAAGGAAAACTTTCATTCAGCGGCAATTGGGCGATACAGCAAATCACCAACCAACCCGAAATGCTGAACGCACAACAATATGCAGCATACAGCAACGATATGCTCTCTGCTGCGGGACAAGCTACCAACCCGTTATGGACTGATCCGAACAGCCTGACACAAAGCACGGACTGGCTAGACGAAATGTTCCATAGCGGTGTCACGCAAAACTATACGCTCAGTTATTCGGGCGGAAACGAAAAGTCGCACTATTATATCTCAGGAGGTTTCATCAACCAGACCGGTACCGTAGAAACGGTCAGCTACCGTCGCTTCACTTTTCAGGCCAACACCGACTCACAAGTGTTGAGCTGGCTGAAATTCTCAAACAACCTCACTTTCTCGACCGACCGGAAGAAACAGGGAACTTACAGCATTGCCGATGCCATGAAGGCACTGCCCACACAGCCGGTAAAAACAGAAGACGGAGGCTGGAGCTATCCGGGATATCCAGACTACGACAACCGCTCGCAAGCCAACTGGTACGGAACAATGCGCAACCCCATAGGACCAATGTACAACGACAGCAGCGAAACAGACGGATACAATTTTCTGGCAAACATCTCTGCCGAAATCAAATTCTGCGAATGGCTGCAATTCAAAAGCACCTTCGGATACGATGCTAAATTCTGGTACAGCAATAACTTCTTCCCCAAATACGACTGGACAGCTTCCGGCGAAACAGGAGAAAGCAGCAAGTATCAAAGCAGCGACAAATCATTCACCTATTTGTGGGACAACTATTTCACATTCAACAAGGATTTCGGGAAACATCATGTAGATGCCATGCTGGGAAGCTCCGCACAGTGGAACAAGTACGACTACATGAACGGAAACGTTTCCGAATTTCTCTTCGATGAGTTCAACCAACTCTCCAACGCCAAAAATATAACAAGCCTCACGGGAAGCATGAACGAATGGGCATTGCTTTCATACATGGCACGTGCCAACTATAATTTCGACGACAAATATTTCGTCACAGCCACAGTCCGCCGCGACGGTTCTTCGCGCTTCGGAAAAAACAACCGATGGGGAACATTCCCTTCCGCATCACTGGCATGGCGCATATCAAAAGAATCATGGTTTCCGCAAAACAACATCGTTTCAGACCTCAAGCTGCGCGCCGGATATGGCGTGACTGGTAACCAGGCTTCCATCGGAAACTACGACTTTGCCGCACTGTTCGACATACGCAAATATGCTTTCGGAGGAAAAGTGGTGGATGCACTGACAACAACCAGCTTGTATAATCCCGACATACGCTGGGAGGCTATTCATCAGGCAAATATCGGCATCGATCTGAGCCTGTTCAATTCACGCATCAACTTGTCGGTAGACGGCTACATAAAAAGCACGAAAGATATGCTTGTAGAAGCATCCGTACCCATCACAGCCGGATTCGATGAAACCGTTTCAAGCTGCAAGACCAATGCTGGAAAAGTAAGAAACAAAGGGTTTGAACTGGCATTGCACACCTACAACTTTACCGGAGGAGAATTCAACTGGGATACAAGCCTGAACGTCACCTACAACAAGAATGAAATTATCGACCTGAACAGCGATATTCCGATGATGCGGAACGAGCTGGGAGGCGAACACGTCACCCGGCTCGCCAACGGATTCCCCATCAATACGTTTTACGGATATGTGACTGACGGAATTTTCCAAAATCAGGAAGAAATAGATGCCCATGCCTTTCAAAGCACTGAAACCCGTCCGGGAGATATCCGCTTCAAAGACTTAAACAACGACGGAAAGATCAACGAGGAAGACCGCACCACTATCGGCGACCCGAATCCGAAATGGATATTCTCTATGATGAATAATCTAAGTTACAAAGGATTCGACCTGTCTATCTACCTGCAAGGGGTGAGCGGAAATGACATCTTCAATGCCAACAATATCAGCAATGAAGGCATGGCAGGAGCTGCCAACCAGACAACTGCCGTACTCGACCGATGGACAGGAGAAGGCACAAGCTATTCTATGCCGAGAGCCATCTTAAATGACCCGGCCAAGAACAACAGAAACTCCGACAGATGGGTAGAAAACGGTTCCTATCTCCGTATAAAAAACATCACACTGGGCTATAACTTCCCGAAAAAATGGACCAGCAAACTGACTTTGGAAAATGCCCGCATATTCATTTCCTGCGAAAATGTGGCCACCATCACCAGTTATTCCGGATTCGATCCGGAAGTGGATGTCAACGGCATCGACAACAACCGCTACCCTATTTCAAGGACATTCAACCTTGGCCTTAATTTCAATTTCTAACCTCCAAATGTAATGCCGATTATGAAACGTCTATTTTATATCTTTATTTCAGCCACACTGCTGACATGCTCATCTTGCAGCGATTTTCTAGAAAAATATCCGCAAGATTCGCCTAACGTAAATATGCCTGTCAGCGACGAACTTGCCATTGCCATGACCAACGGATGCTATCAGTCGCTCCAATCAATGAACCTCTACAACCAACGTATCTGGACACTCGACATCTGTGCCGGAAACAGTGAGGTAGGCGGCGACCCTTCTACCGGAACCGACGGCGTAGAAACCAAAGAAATCGCAAACTTCTATGCCACTCCAACCAACAATCTTGCCATAGGCATATGGAGAGGGGGATATACAGGCATCGGCAATTGCAACACAACGCTCCAAACGCTTTCAGAAAATACGGGAAACATCGCTCCCGACATATTGGAACGCTGTCTGGGAGAAGCCTACTTCTTGCGGGCACACTATTATTTCATTCTTGTACGCTGTTTCGGAGGTGTTCCCATACGTACTGTTCCTGCCGAAGTGGACGATCCCAAGGATATAGCCCGCAACAGCATTACAGAAGTTTATGACCTGATCATCAAAGACTGCAAAGAAGCTATCAGTCGACTTCCCCAGAAAAACGAACTGGCTCCGGCTGATTTAGGACGCGCCACAAAGGATGCGGCATACACCCAACTGGCGAAAGTATATCTGACACTGGCATCATACGGAGATACTTATCAGCTGCTTGCCCCCGAAGAAGGATTCTTCCAAGCTGTCGTTAATCTCTGCGATCAGATAAAGGATATGGGATACGACTTGAGCCATTACGCTTACGCTGACCTTTGGAACGAAAATCTTATCAACAACAAGAACAGTGCCGAATCAATCTTCGAGGTTCAATATTCAGGCGAAAACGCAGGAACAGGAGGATTCTGGGCTAACGACGGACAAGCGTCATGGTGTTCTACCTACATGGGACCCCGAAATTCCGGATTCACATACGGATCATACGGATGGAACCAGCCCACCGATGAATTTTTCAATGCCTACGAACCAGGCGACATCCGCAAGGACATTACCGTTCTTTATGAAGGCTGCCCCAACTTTGACGGAAAAGAATATAAAGCCAGCTATGCTTTCATGACAGGAAGGAATGTACGCAAATTTCTTATCCCAATGTCGTTGAACCTGTATCAAGATGCAGAAACCAGCCCACAAAACTTCATCGTATACCGGTATGCGGATGTATTGCTGATGAAAGCAGAAGCATTGAACGAGTTGGGAGAAACCGCAAAGGCCCAAGAGCCGTTGAATATCGTCCGGAAACGCGCGGGACTGAACAACTATACAGGTACGGATAAAGAGGAAATGAAAGAAAAGATCATCCATGAACGCCGCATGGAACTGGCTTTCGAAGGCCACCGCTGGTTCGACCTTATTCGCATTGACGGAGGTGACTATGCGCTGAAGTTCTTCCAGTCAATCGGAAAGACAAACGCAACCAAAGACCGCCTGCTGCTTCCCATTCCGCAAGTGGAAATGGACGCAAACAAACTGATGGAACAAAACCCGGGATATTAAAAAGACAACTTGTTGCCCGAAACAGAACAAACCGTTTATAAATCATTTAACATACAGATTATGAAACTTAAACATATATTCGCACAAACGGGAATACTGTTAAGCGTAATTTGCCTGCTCACGTCATGCGCTGAAGAGCTGGCCGAACTTAACAAAGGAAACAATACATTAGTCCTGACTGCCGACAAACAGGAAATCAACCTGAAAGAATCAGATGCCACGCAAACTGCGGTCACTCTGAAGTGGACCAGCGGTACAAATTATGGCACCAGTGCCCGAATGAATTACAAACTGGAACTGAATAACACCGCCAACGATACGGAAACAACACCTCTGTTTGATAAATCTTTCAACGACCAGGAGCTTTCGTACACATTCACCGTACGAGAACTGAACGACTACCTGCACAATGCAAACATCAGCCTCAATTACGGAGAAACACTCGACGTACAAGCCAAACTTACAGCAGAAGTTTCCGGATATGAAGAATATACTCAAACGGCTTCTGTCACATTGAAAATAGCCACTTATGAACCTGTAGCTGAAACACTCTACCTGTGCGGCGACGCAACCGATGGCGGATGGGATGCAAGCCAGATGCAAGCTCTGGCTCTCGAAAACAACCAGCAACCCGGCATATTCAGCGTTGTTGCCCAACTGACAGCCGACAAGGAATTCAAGTTTTTCACAGAAAAAGATCTTCTGTCTACGGCTTATGTCCGGACTGCCGACAACGGAACAGAACTGACTGACGGCTCCGTATGCCCGATTGTCAAGAAAACAGACAACAGTGTGGAGGATCTGAAATTCACCGTCAGCGAAACCAACCTCTACAAACTGACAGTTAACCTGCTGGACAATACGCTAAGCCTGCAAAAATCGGAACCTCTTGCTCCAGCATATGATATGATCTATTTTGTAGGAAGCTTCAACGACTGGAGCTTTGATCCACTCAAACAGGATCCTGTCAATCCGTTCGTCTTCCTTTACAGCCGTTACTTCGAATGGAAAGCAGAGGGAGAATTCAAATTCGGGACAATGGCGGGAAGCTGGGACAATATGTACATGTCCACACAAGACAAAGCTCCTTATACCGACCAAAATGTAAAACTGGGAGGAAGCGACCAAAAATGGGTTTTAAACGAAAATGAATGTGGAAAAATCTATAAAATACGCCTTGACATTACTGACGGAAAGGAAAAAATGATTATGAACCCGTTTACCCCTTATACAACAATCTATTTGGTAGGAGATGCCACACCAAACGGGTGGGATATGCCGTCAAGCACATCAATGACCTTGCAAGACGACAGCCACACCTTGCAGTGGACAGGAAACCTCAATGCTGGAGAAATCAAATTCAGCTGCGACAACCAAGAAGACTGGATGGGCGCATGGTTCATGGCAGAAGAAGCCGGAGAAGAGCTCACACCGGGAGAACATGTCATGTATCTAATAGACAAGACAAACCCCGATTATGGATATGGTGCACTTGACAACAAATGGAAGGTCACAGAATCCGGAAGCTACACCATCACTTTAAATCAAGCAACAGAAACGCTTACCATCATTAAAAACTAAAACATACGTACACCATGAAAAAGATATTTTATTTAGTATCATGCTTCATGCTTTTTGCCTCATGCAAAGATGAAAACGCAACAACGGGAATCAATCCGTCAGACCATTCGGGAGGAGATGTGTCTGTCAGCATTACAGCCGGTCCAAAAATCCGGCTCACCACAGACAAGGCCTGCTACGCCCCGGGAGAAAACGTCCAGTTCACTGCAGAAGGACAAATCCCTGCCGGAACAAAAATCCGTTACCGTCAATTAGAGGAAGTGATTGCAGAACAGGACTATACCGGAAACTCATGGAACTGGGCTCTTCCGGAACAAGACTTTACCGGCTATATGGCCGAAATCTATTCGTCATCAAACGGTATAGAAACCATCTACGGAACCATTGCCATAGATGCTTCGAGCGACTGGAAACGTTTCCCCAGATACGGCTTTGTAGCGGATTTTGGAAAAAAGACCGATGAAACCATTCAAGACGAAATGAACTTCCTGAAGCGTTGCCATATCAACGGCGTGCAGTTTCAGGATTGGCACAACAAACACCACTGGCCGCTTGGAAGCACGCACGACGGACAGGTTCTCAACATATACAAAGATATTGCCAATCGGGACGTATATGCTGAAACCATCGAAAAATACATCAACATACAACATACATATGGCATGAAATCAATTTTCTACAACCTCTGCTTCGGAGCCCTCGCAGATGCACGCGAAGATGGGGTCAGCGATTCATGGGGACTCTATAAAGACTATGCAGCCAAGACTCGCGACTCCCATGATCTGCCTGACGGATGGAAAAGCGACATTTACCTGACAGACCCGGGAAACCTTGCCTGGCAAAAGTATCTGGCAGAACGGAATGCAGACGTATATAATCAGTTTGATTTCGACGGGTATCAGATTGATCAGTTAGGCGATCGCGGAACGGTATTCAACGTATACGGTAAAGAAGTGGATCTTCCGGAAGGATACGCGTCATTCATCAAAGCAATGAAAGAAGCACATCCTGACAAACGTCTGGTCATGAATGCCGTAAGCAGATATGGAAGTAAAAATATCGCGCAAAGCGGAGCTGTAGACTTTCTGTACAATGAAGTCTGGGGAAAAGATGCCGACCGCACTGAAGCGAAATTCAGCCACCTCAAACAAATCATCGACGAAAATGCAAACTACAGTGGCAACCGACTGAATACGGTATTCGCAGCCTACATGAACTATAGGCTTGCCGACAACAAAGGACAGTTCAACACTCCGGGCGTACTGCTCACTGATGCTGTAATGTTCGCTTTGGGAGGGTCGCATTTAGAACTCGGACCGCACATGCTGTGCAAAGAATACTTCCCGAACAACAACCTGACCATGAGCGAAGAATTAAAGCAAGCTATTGTACACTACTACGACTTTCTCACCGCTTATCAGAATGTCCTGCGTGATGAAGGCACCCTAAACACATCAGTTGACCTTGAATCGGCCGACGGAAAGTTTACCGTCAGCCAATGGCCTCCACAAACAGAAACGCTATGCGTCATCGCCCGCAATCTGAAAGACAAAGATATCATCCATCTACTGAACTTCTCGCAGGCAAACAGCGACGAATGGCGTGACGACGACGGAACCATGCCGGAACCTATTCTTACGGAAAACCCCAAGTTCAGTTTCCGTCCTTCACGCCCAGTCAAAGGAATTTGGATGGCTTCGCCGGACTTTGCGGGAGGAGCGTTGTGCCCTATCGGATTCAAAACAAACGGCGACCGACTGGAAATGAAACTCCCCTCATTAAAATACTGGGACATGCTGATTATTGAATATAAATAACCTCATAATATTATTGACACCATGAAAATCAAACTTACACTTGCCGTTCTCTTGCTGGGAGCCATCACATCTCATGCAAAAGTTATCCAATCACCTAACGGACAAATATCAATAGATTTCCGGCTGAAAAACGGAATACCGACTTATAAGGTTAATTACAAAGAGATACCGGTCATCAAAGAAAGCAAACTGGGAGTGGAACTGCGTGAAGGGAACAACCTCATGGACGGGTTTGAACAAATCAACATCTCGACATCTTCTTTCGACGAAACCTGGCAACCTGTATGGGGAGAAGTGAAAGAAATCCGAAACCATTACAACGAAATGGTGGCCGAGCTGAAACAGCCTGCAACCAACCGCTACATGAACATTCGCTTCCGTGTTTACGACGACGGAGTAGGATTCCGCTATGAGTTCCCGCAACAGAAGAATCTGGTCTATTTTACCATAAAGGAAGAACATACCCAATTTGCGCTGACAGGTGACCATACAGCCTGGTGGATTCCCGGCGATTATGACACGCAAGAATATGATTATACACAATCCAAACTGTCTGAGATACGCGGACTTCTCCGGAACGCAGTCACGTCGAATGCCTCGCAGACTGTTTTCTCAGAAACAGGAGTACAAACTTCTCTGCAAATGAAAACGGCAGAAGGACTGTACATCAACCTGCATGAAGCCGCACTGACAGACTATTCATGCATGCATCTCAATCTGGACGACAAAAACATGATCTTCGAATCCTGGCTGACTCCAGATGCAGAAGGTTACAAGGGCCGGCTTCAAACGCCTTGCCATTCACCCTGGCGTACGATTATCGTTTCAGATAATGCATGCGACATTCTCGCATCACATCTCATTCTGAATCTGAACGAACCTTGCAAACTGGAAGACACTTCTTGGATAAAACCCGTAAAATATGTAGGTGTATGGTGGGAAATGATTACCGGAAAAGGAACATGGTCATACACAAATGCCTTGCCGTCTGTCAAGTTAGAAAACTGCGACTACAGCAAACTCCCAAAGAATGGAACACATTCTGCCAACAACGATAATGTGAAACGCTACATCGATTTTGCGGCAGAACACGGATTCGACCAAGTATTGGTGGAAGGATGGAACATTGGATGGGAAGACTGGTTTGGCAATCAAAAAAATTATGTATTCGACTTCGTAACTCCCTACCCTGACTTTGACATCAAAGCACTGAACGAATATGCGCACTCTAAAGGTGTCCGGCTGATGATGCATCATGAAACTTCAGGCTCTTCCGTCAACTACGAACGGCACCTCGAAGCAGCCTACCAACTGATGAACAAATACGGATACAATTCCGTAAAAAGCGGATATGTAGGCAACATGCTTCCTTATGGGGAACATCACTACGGCCAGTGGATGAACGACCATTACCTGCATTGTGTAAAAGAAGCTGCCAAACATAAGATTATGGTAAATGCGCACGAAGCTGTACGCCCAACAGGTTTGTGCCGCACATATCCGAATCTGATAGGCAATGAATCTGCAAGAGGAACCGAATACCAAGCTTTCGGCGGAAGCAAACCTTTTCATACAACAATACTCCCGTTTACCCGTTTACAGGGGGGACCGATGGACTATACGCCGGGAATATTCGAAATGGACATTGAAAAGATCAATCCGAACAACCATTCACATGTAAACGCAACCATAGCCAACCAACTGGCTCTGTACGTAACAATGTACAGTCCACTGCAGATGGCAGCAGACATCCCCGAAAACTATGAAAGATTTATGGACGCATTTCAGTTTATCAAAGATGTAGCTGTGGATTGGGATGACAGCAAATACCTGGAAGCAGAACCGGGCAAATTTATCACCGTTGCACGCAAAGCAAAAGACACTGGTAACTGGTTTGTGGGGTGTGTAGCGGGCGATGCCGAACACACGTCAAAAATTACATTGGATTTTCTAGATGCCGACAAGAAATATATCGCAACAGTCTATGCAGATGGAAAGGATGCCGACTACAAGACCAACCCTCAATCGTATACAATCAAAAAAGGAATCGTTACGAACAAAACCAAACTGAATTTAAGAGCTGTCGCTGCCGGAGGATATGCCATCAGCATCATAGAGGCAAAAGATACATCTGAATTAAAAGGCTTGAAAAAGCTCTGAACAAAGAGCAACTGACTAAAAGAAAGAAGGCGTGCCAAAACAAATTGGGCTATCAAAAAGTAATATCATATTGAATGAAGTAAACATCTAGCATGTATCATGCTTATATTTCCGAGATCCTTCGCTTCGTTCAGGATGACAAAATGAAAGCTAATTATATTTCGACACACCTTCTTTTTCTTTATATTTCTCCCGAAAAATCAGAACTGAAATTTCTCCAGCTTCATTTCAGCCAGACTCTGGATTTTCGGAACCAATGCTGTGAAATGAGCCGACTGTTCGTGTGCGCTCAGGCTTTCAGCGTCTTTCCACGTTTCACAAATCATCAGCACATCCGGACGGGTTGCGCTCTGAAACAGATCATAAGCTATGCAACCGTTGTCTTTCAACGAAGCGGCAACAAGTTCTTTTGCAGCTTCAACCACAGCGGCGTGATTCTTCTCGTCCGCCTGAATAAAAACATTAAGTCTAATCATATTTCTTGAAATTAAAAATGAAAATTACCATTCGATAAACTTGCCGCGTTCCTTGCGCTCTTTCAGCAGCTCGTGCAGACGGACATTCTTCGAGTGAGCGATAAATCGGCGGCCGAAAATATTAGGGATGGCTACTCCCAATGAAATGCACATGATTATGAGGCCGGAATTTACGCCGCTCTCGATTGCTTTCATCAACGGAGTCACCTGCTCGGCTGTCTGGACATTCATGTTGATCAGTCCGAACAGCATACGATACATAAGTACTCCCGGAATCATCGGAATCACCGAAGGAATGGTCAGCACGTGGTTCGGCACATGAAACCAGTGGACCGCCTTGATGGCAATCAGGCTGACCACAACAGCGCCGGTAAACGAACCGATAACCAATCCCATATCCAGACCGATATTGTCGGTGCTGGGACCCAGATTGACAAAATTGCGCGTGCAAACGGCAATGATGCCGCCGATGGCAACCACCCAAAGCAGGCGGCGCTGGATATTGAAAATCATGGAGAATCCCATGGCCGAAATGGCAGCGGCAATCGCATACTCCAGATAATTGTGGTGCGGAACCATGCTGATGGTCGGGAAAAAGTTGTCTACCTGACAGAGCTTCACGGCAAAAGCGATGCCGAACGCCATGGCCGAAACCATCAGCAGCGTATTGACGGCACGCACGATGCCAACCTGAATGTAATTGTCAAGCATATCATCCACAAAGTTTATCAAAGGAACACCCGGAACAATAAACAGGGCACAGGCCAGCAGCGGATGCCACGGTGTAGAAGTCCAATCGCCAGGAAGCAAGGTTGTAGCCCATGCAACAACGGTGGCAACAAAGGCAGAAATGGCAATGCCCATATAATGGTTCAGACCGGACTCGTTGCAGATCTGACGAAGACGCATTCCCAGAATGGCAGCGATTGAAGCATACAGAAAGGCCATCCAGTCGCAGCCGAACTGAACGCAAAATCCGCCGCATGCAAAACCCGCTCCGACGGCCACCTGCCAAGGAGTGTAATTGCGCTTCTTGGTACGAATCTTTTCCAGCTCTTCCTCATACTTGTCAAGCGAATAGTCATTCTCGATGGCCCGCCAGGAAAGCTTGCTGATTTCCGAAATGGCCGTCATATTCACGCCATGCCCCTCAATCCGCTGGAACTTGGTGAAAGAATAGTCACCGTCGCTCACATTCACCATCAGCATCGTGAAGCTGACGTTGATGTGGAGTTTCTCTTCCGGAATACCCAGATAAGCAGCCGTACGCTTCATGTTACGTACAATACGGTTTGTGTCTGCCAGACTTTCCACCAATACTTTCCCCGTGCGCAGCAAAAGATCGACCCTACGATGCAGCAGCTGGTCGTGGGCCTTTACAGTCGTTTCTAAATGTTCCTCTAATTCCATGTTGTTTAAAGATTTTTTCCGGGTGCAAAATTACGAAAATATATGAACGGAAATCATATCTCCGCCTGAAAACTGACTCAAATCTTTCCGTGGCCGGACACGAAGGGAACAAAGAACAGACGGGAGGACATACCGGAAATTCCCGGCACACAACGGACCAGACTTTACGTTCCACGCTCGAACTATACAGTCCTGCCTTCAAACCATAGATTTTATCGGGATGACCCGGAGTTTCGGGAAGATGATTGCGGACGTCCGATTTTTGTCTTACCTTTGCACACACGAAGTCATCAGAAAACATGCGCAAACATTCAAGAATAGAAGAAGAAAAAAGGACGGTAGAACAGATGATCCGGCTTTATTGCCGGCACAGGGAAGGCAACGAAGAGCTGTGCGGTTCGTGCAGGCAGCTTCTGGAATATGCGCACGCAAGGCTCTCCCGCTGTCCGTTCGGGGAAAAGAAGAAAACCTGCCGGAAATGTCCGGTTCACTGCTACAAGCCCGAGATGAAGCGGAGGATTGGGGAAGTCATGAAATATGCAGGGCCGAGAATGCTGCTGCATCACCCCGTTTCAGCCCTCAAGCACATGTGGAGAGAACAGTTTGTGTAGAATAAATCCACAGTTCTTCCACACAAGCATTTATCCCGGATCTATTTATAGATTTGAATATCAACCAATAGAATAATTTCTTATCTTTGGCACATATATTGCTTTTGCTACAAGGTTTCTATAAACAACAAATAGAATAATAGATATGAAACGTTTTTTGTCTGTAAAGGATTTAAAGATTAGAAGGAAACAAACCATCTATGCGGCAATATGCATAGCAGTAATCATCGCGGCTTATCTGATTCTGACCCACAAGCCCAAGCCGGCTCCCGAGCTTCCGATCGTACATGCCACGCCTGCCCTCAAGCAGGATGTGGAAATATACGGCGATTATGTAGGAAGAGTAAGAGCGCAGCAGTTCGTCGAAGTGCGCGCCCGTGTGGAAGGCTTTCTCGAACAGATGCTGTTTGAAGAAGGCACACAGGTGAAACGGAACCAGGTTCTGTTCATTATCAACCAGGACCAGTATCAGGCAAAAGTAGACAAGGCGCGCGCCCAGCTGAAAAAAGACGAGGCTACGGCGCGGAAGGCCGAACGCGACCTGAACCGTATCCGCCCGCTTTACGAACAGAATGCGGCCAGCCAGCTCGACCTGGACAATGCGACAGCCGCCTATGAAACGGCTGTGGCCAGCGTCGGCATGAGCCAGGCCGATTTGGACCAGGCAGAGCAGGAACTTGGATACACCGTGGTGCGCTCCCCGATTTCCGGACAGATCAGCGAACGCCATGTCGACCTCGGTACGCTGGTAGGCACATCGGGCAAGTCGCTGCTCGCAACCATCGTAAAGAGCGACACCGTGCTGATCGACTTCAGCATGACGGCGCTTGATTACCTCAAAAGCAAAGAACGCAACATCATCATAGGCCAGAAGGATTCTACCCGCTCCTGGCAGCCGACCGTAACCATCACATTGCCGGACAACAGCATTTATCCGTATAAAGGACTGGTGGACTTTGCCGAACCGCAGGTTGATCCCAAAACCGGAACATTCTCTGTGCGCGCAGAAATGAACAACCCCGAGCACGTGCTTCTTCCGGGACAGTTCACAAAAGTCAGGCTGCTTCTCGATGTGCGTGAGAATGCGACGGTTGTCCCCCAAAAGGCTATCATCATCGAAAAAGGAGGCTCCTACATTTATGTGATGCGCAAAGACTCCACCGCTGAAAAACGTTTTGTCGAACTGGGCCCCGAATTCGGAAACAACATCGTAATCGAACGGGGACTGATACCTGGAGAAATGATTGTGGACGAAGGCTACCACAAGCTGACCCCGGGAGTCAAAATGCGTTTGGGAGAAGCCCCCAAAGAAGAAGAAAACAAGGACGAATAAACCACATAATTCTAAACGTAGCAATCCATGAAAGTGAGTTTCTTTATCGATCGGCCCGTATTCTCGATCGTCATCTCCATATTGATAGTCATCATCGGTATCATCGGACTTACCATGCTGCCTATCGACCAATACCCTCAGATCACTCCTCCGGTGGTGAAAATCAGCGCGTCTTATCCGGGTGCAAGTGCTTTGACCGTATCGCAGGCCGTAGCCACCCCCATCGAGCAGGAACTGAACGGTACGCCGGGCATGCTCTATATGGAGTCGAACAGTTCCAACTCCGGAGGATTTTCGGCAACGGTAACGTTCGACATATCCGCCAACCCGGATTTGGCGGCCGTCGAAATCCAGAACCGCATCAAGCTGGCCGAATCGCGCTTGCCCGCCGAAGTGGTGCAAAACGGTATCGAAATCGAAAAGCAGGCGGCAAGCCAGCTTATGACCATCTGTCTGACTTCGAACGATCCGAAGTTCGATGAAATCTATCTGAGCAATTTCGCCACGCTGAACGTGCTCGACCTTCTCCGCCGTATTCCGGGCGTAGGCCGCGTATCAAACATAGGCAGCCGCTATTACGCCATGCAAATCTGGCTTGACCCGGCCCGTCTGGCTAACTTCGGCCTGACCGTACAAGACGTGCAGAACGCGCTGAAGGACCAGAACCGTGAATCGGCAGCCGGAGTGCTCGGACAGCAGCCCGTAAACGGACTCGACATCACCATTCCAATCACGGCCCAGGGACGTCTGTCATCGGTGGCCCAATTCGAAGAGATCGTGCTGCGCGCCAATTCCGACGGCTCGCTGATCCGTATGCGCGACGTGGCACGCGTATCGCTCGAAGCGCAGTCATACAATACAGAAAGCGGTATCAACGGAGGAAACGCTGCCGTTCTGGGAGTTTACATGCTGCCCGGAGCCAACGCGATGGACGTAGCCGAACGGGTAAAGGCCACCATGGACGAAATCAGCCAGAACTTCCCGGAAGGAATGAAATATGAAGTGCCGTTCGACATGACGACTTACATTTCCGAGTCAATCCACGAAGTATACAAGACACTGTTCGAAGCGTTGTTTCTGGTGATCGTTGTGGTATTCCTCTCTCTCCAGAGCTGGCGCGCCACCCTGATTCCTACCATAGCCGTGCCGATTTCATTGATCGGAACATTCGGTTTCATGCTTATCTTCGGCTTCTCGCTGAACATCCTGACATTGCTCGGACTGGTTCTTGCCATCGGTCTGGTTGTGGACGACGCCATTGTGGTTGTTGAAAATGTGGAACGCATCATGGAAGAAGAGCATCTGAGCCCGTATGAGGCAACGAAAAAAGCGATGGACGGACTGACAGGCGCACTGATCGCCACTTCGATGGTGCTGGCCGCTGTATTCGTTCCGGTAAGTTTCTTGTCGGGAATCACCGGACAGCTATATCGCCAGTTCAGTATCACCATTGCGGTTTCGGTGCTGCTGTCAACCGTAGTGGCGCTCACCCTGAGTCCTGTCATGTGTTCGTTGATTCTCAAGCCGCAAGATCCGAACAAGCCTAAAAACCGCGTATTCCGGGCCATCAACCGATGGCTGGACCTGGGCAACCACAAATATGTTTCCGGAATCAGCAGAATCATCAAGCACCCCAAACGGATCACGGCAGGATTCGGCATGGTGCTCGTATTCATCTTCGTGCTCTACCGGCTGATTCCGACCAGCTTCCTTCCCACGGAAGACCAGGGCTATTTCACCGTCGAGCTGGAAATGCCTGAAGGCACGACACTCGAACGCACACGCATCATAACCAACCGGGCCGTCAGCTACCTGATGAAGAATCCCGCCGTAGAATATGTGCAGAACGTAACCGGAACCAGTCCTCGTGTCGGCACAAGCCAGGCCAGAAGTACACTGACCGTCATTCTGAAAGAATGGAAAGAACGCGACGATACAACAATCGAAGAGGTGATGGCAGATGTCCAGAACGAATTTGAAAAATATCCGGAATGCAAAGTCTATCTTTCCACGCCGCCCGTAATTCCGGGACTGGGTACTTCCGGAGGTTTCGAAATGCAGCTGGAGGCACGCGGCGACGCTACTTATGAAAACCTCGTACAAGCGGCCGACACATTGATGTATTATGCCTCGCAACGAAAGGAGCTGAGCGGACTTTCATCCTCATTGCAGGCCGAAATACCGCAGCTCTACTTCGATGTAGACCGCGACAAGGTAAAGCTTTCGGGCGTTCCCATGGCAGACGTATTCACCACGATGAAAGCATACACCGGTTCGCTCTATGTAAACGACTTCAACATGTTCAACCGTATCTACCGCGTATACATACAGGCGGAAGCGCCCTATCGCGAACACCGCGACAACATCAACCTGTTTTTCGTGCGCGGCAGCTCGGGCAACATGATTCCGCTCACCGCACTCGGAAACACTGAATACACAACCGGTCCGGGAAGCATCAAACGGTTCAACATGTTCAACACGGCAATCATCCGCGGAACGGCCGCACACGGCTACAGTTCCGGACAGGCTATGGAACTGATAGAGCAACTGGCCGAAGAACACTTGCCCGACAATATAGGCGTAGAATGGAGCGGACTTTCCTATCAGGAGAAACAGGCAGGAGGACAGACAGGCATGATTCTTACGCTGGTATTCCTGTTCGTGTTCCTGTTCCTTGCCGCACTGTATGAAAGCTGGAGCGTCCCGATAGCCGTCCTGCTTTCGCTTCCTGTCGCCGCACTGGGCGCATACGCCGGCGTCGCACTGTGCGGGCTGGAAAACGACACGTATTTCCAGATTGGCCTTGTCATGCTGGTCGGACTGGCTGCGAAGAATGCCATTCTGATCGTCGAATTTGCCAAAGACGAAGTAGATGCGGGAAAGAATGTGATTGATGCGGCCCTGCACGCATCCCACCTGCGGTTCCGTCCGATTCTGATGACTTCATTGGCATTCATTCTCGGCATGGTTCCACTGGTCATCGCATCGGGTCCGGGAGCGGCCAGCCGCCAGGCCATCGGTACAGGCGTATTCTTTGGCATGATTGTGGCTGTAACAGTCGGCATCTTCCTGGTTCCTTTCTTCTTTGTCATGATCTACAAAGCGAAAAACAAGATTAAACCGAAACATGCAAAATAATCATTCAATATGAAATATTCGAAAACAACATACCGGCTCCTGACCGTAGCATTGGCAACCTTCCTGCTGGGAAGCTGCCAATTGGGAAAGCATTATACACGTCCGGATCTGAAACTGCCTGAAACGCTCGACAGCCTCAGCGTTGACACCGCTTCAATCGGCGACTACGCATGGGAAGAATTGTATACAGACACCACGCTGCAAGCACTTATCAGAAAGACACTGACCTACAACAAGGACATGCTGATTGCCGCGGCAAGAGTAAAGGAACTCGCGGCGAGCAAGCGGATTCAGGTGGCCAACATGCTGCCTCAGGTAGGTCTGAGAGTCTATGCTGAACGTGAAAGAGAAAACTATGGGGGCAACCATTATTCGATGGACGACGAGTTTGATCTGAAAGGAACCGTAAGCTGGGAGATAGATCTCTGGGGAAGGCTCCGCTGGGCGAAAGACAAGAGCGTGGCCGAATTTCTCGGATCCATCGAAAACCAGTGGGCCTTGAAAATGAGCCTGATCGCTGAAGTAGCCCAATCTTATTTTGAACTGGTAGCACTCGACAACGAACTGTCTATCGTAAAGCAAACGGTGGACGCACGGCGTGAAAGCCTCCACTTGGCCCGCATCCGTTATGAAGGAGGACTGACGTCAGAAACAGCTTTCAGACAGGCTCAGGTGGAATTGGCACGCACCGCTACCCTTGTGCCTGATCTGGAACGGCAGATCACACTGAAAGAAAACGAAATCGCATTCCTTACCGGAGAATATCCCCACCATATCAATCGCTCCGTGCTTCCGGAAGACGTGATGTTCCCGGTCAGCCTGCCAGTCGGACTGCCCTCCAGCCTGCTGGAACGCCGCCCGGATGTGCGCCAGGCAGAACAGGCACTTATCGCTGCCAATGCAGACGTAGGAATCGCTTTCACCAGCCTGTTCCCCTCGCTTACGCTGAACGCCAGCTACGGAGGCGAAAGCGAACTGCTGAGCGAACTGCTGAAATCTCCCTGGCATCTGCTGAGCGCCAATCTGCTGCAGCCGGTCTTTACATGGGGCAAGAACCGCGCACGGCTGAAAGCACAGAAAGCGGCGCTTGAAGGAGCAACCCACCAGTATGAGAAGGTTGTCTTGAACGCTTTCAAGGAAGCATACAATGCCATCGCGGAATTCAACAAGATCAAGGAAATCTATGAAACGCGCCTGCGGCTGGAACAATCATCAAAGAGTGCGCTCGACCTGGCGCAGCTGCAATACATGAACGGTGTCATCGCATACATGGACTTGCTGGATGCCCAGCGTGGATATCTTGAAGCCCAGATCAGCCTCAGCAACGCCATCCGTGACAAACAGATTACGATGGTTCATCTGTACAAGGCACTCGGCGGAGGATGGAAAGAATAGACACATAGAAAAACAAAGGAGGCAAAGCGTATCGTTGGCAGCCTTGTGCTTCAGGCCGATACCCTTTGCCTCCTTCAGTTTCTATGCTTCCGCTCGCTTTCAGCGTGCGCCGTCTTTCTCCTTTTTCAGCAGATCACGAATTTCCGCCAGCAGCTTCACTTCATCCGACGGCGGAGGCGGAACCGGCTTTGCCGCTTCTTCCTTCTTTTTCTTGCTCAGCGTGTTAATGGCCTTTACCATCAGGAAAACGGAAACAGCTATGATCAGAAAGTCAAAAGTCACCTGAATAAAGTTTCCGTAATTCAGCGAGACTTCCGGAGAAACCACCGCATCGCCGTCCATTACAGCCGGCTTGATGGTCCACTTCAATTGGGAAAAATTAATTCCTCCAACCAACAGACCGACAAGCGGCATTATCACATCAGCTACCAGCGATGAAACAATCTTTCCGAAAGCACCGCCGATAATCACACCCACAGCCATGTCGATAACATTACCGCGCATGGCAAACGTCTTGAATTCTTGTAAAATTTTTCCCATAAGCTAAAAAAATAAATGTTCATTTTCCAAACAACAACTGACAGTCACGCTTTGCCGCAGGAACAGTCCACTCTTCCGGAACAAAACGCCACTGGTTCAACGGCTCCGGACTCAACACGCCAGCCTTCTCGATTTCCTGCATCAAATAAAAGCGCAGGTCCTTGTCGGTCGAGAAGATGATGCGTTCCGCCAGCTCAGCCTTTGGTATTCCCGCGCCTTTGGTCAGCAAATCTCCTCCCCCATTGCCACGATACGAATTTACGGCCACCTTGTAAATCTTGTTCATATCAAAAGGCGTTCCGTCGGCCATACTCCTGACAGTTATCTTTTTTCCTTCAGGCTTTGTCACATCCACCGTATAAATGATTCCCGCAGCCGAATCAAAGTTGAAACTCGGATTCTTGAAACGTCCGAAGCCATTGTCCTTTTCATTAAGCAGAATCAGGTGATCATCGGCCTGCTGCATTCTGCCGGTCCACAGCGCATACGACATCTCCAGAAAGTCCTTGATCTCACGGCCGCTCAGTTCCATCACATACAGCAGGTTTTCATACTTATACAGATTGAACATGTCGCTCATATAAATGTCGCCTTTCCTGATTTCAGCTGTGGCGGAAAGCGGCGCGCAGAACGAAATGTCGGCACCGGTAATCTTCAGCTGGAGGCGGTGAATCAGGTCGACAAAGGCAGAAGGGCCGAAAAAGGCGTCTTTCGAAGAAATGGTTCTGTCTATGCTCCCGATCTTGCGCGCGACAAAACGGCTCACCGCATCATACTGGGAGTGAAAGGTCTTCATGAAATCCTCGTCCGCCTCATAATCATCCATGCTGACCAGCTTGCCGGAAACAGACTTCCCTGCTACCTTTCCCATCTTATCCTTCCGAATCTCCAGAGTCACCTCCGCCACTGTCCGCGCCATGTTTGCCGGATTGACCAGCAAGACAGAATCGCCCGCCGCATTGACTGTCTTTTCGCACGCCCGCACATGGTCATGTCCCATAAACACCACATCGAAACCCGGAACATTCCTTGCAACCAGAGCCGAAGCGTTCTCCACCACATTGTCGAGTTTGTTACCTTCCGGCCCGGAATGGAACAGTCCGACCAGCACGTCCGGACGCTCTTTCTCGCGGATAATGTCCACCCATTTCCGTGCAGCCTGCTCCATATCTTCAAAGCGGAGTCCGCTCCACAATCTTTCGGGCAGCCACGAAGGTATCGACGGAGTAATCATGCCTAACACGGCAATCCGCACTCCCTCCTTTTCAAACACCCGGTAAGGAGGAAGGTAAGGCTTGCCGGTTTTCACGTCGGTGACATTGGCTCCAAGCACCGGAAAGCCGCAGTCACGGATCCACCGGTCGTACACGGCATGTCCGGTTTCTATATCATGGTTTCCCATATTGCCGACATCATAGCGCATATAGTTCAGCATTTCCGCATTCAAATGCAGCGAAGCCGTATCAATGTAGTTATAATAATAGGCTGTAGGCTGTCCCTGAAGGATATCACCGTTATCCATCAGAATCACATTCTCCCCGTATTCCTTACGGAGCCTCTTCACATAATCAGACACACGCGCCAGACTTCCCTTCATCGGCTTGCGATTGATGAAGTCATACGGAAAATAACAGCCATGAACGTCACTTGTTTCTACCAGTTTCAACGTTACCGTATGGACATCCGACGCCAACAGTTGCACACGCATCATACCCAACAAAGTCATCAAACAAATCAAATATTTCATATGTAAAAATTAAATAAAAAAACGAACGACAATATGTCAGAACTTCTGCAAAGATACAAAACTTGTCACACCATAAAAATCCATCACGCATAAATTATTGAAGAGGAATGACAATACGGCTCTCATGGCCGCCTGCTGGCATAAATTTTGCAGCACTCCGGTTAACAAAACAAACAGACAATATGGCTTTTATAGACTATTACAAAGTACTTGGGGTTGACAAAAATGCAACTCAGGATGACATCAAGAAGGCTTTCCGCAAGCTGGCGCGAAAATATCATCCGGACTTGAATCCCAATGACCCGACGGCCAAAGACAAATTCCAGGCCATCAATGAGGCCAACGAGGTTTTGAGTGATCCGGAAAAGCGCAAGAAGTATGATGAATATGGAGAGCAGTGGAAACATGCGGATGAGTTTGAAGCGCAGCGGAAAGCATACGAAGCACAAGGCGGAGGGCCGGGAGGACACGCAGAATACTGGTATTCTGCCGACGGACAACACTTTACCGGAGGATTCGGAAGCGGAGGAATGCATGGATTCGGAGGAAACGCAAGCGGTTTCTCCGATTTCTTCGAAGAACTTTTCGGACACCGAGGAGCTGCAAACGGAGGAAGAGGCCGAGGCGGATACCGGGGACAAGACATCGAAGGAGAACTTCCGCTTACGCTGCGCGAGGCTGCAACCACTCACAAGCAGACATTCACAATCAACGGCGAAACATTGCGCATCACCGTTCCGGCGGGCGTCGCAGACGGACAGGTCATCAAGCTGAAAGGACATGGCGGAAAAGGTATGAACGGAGGACCTGACGGAGATCTGTACATCACATTCACCGTTGCCGACGACCCGGACTTCAAACGGAAAGGCAACGACCTGTATACAGACATAAACATTGACCTGTATACGGCGGTCCTGGGCGGCGAAGTGACAATTCACACGCTCGACGGGCAGGTAAAGCTGAAAGTACGCCCCGGAACCCAGAACGGCGCGAAAGTCCGGCTCAAGGGCAAGGGATTTCCTGTCTATAAGGAAGAAGGCGCTTTCGGCGACCTGATAGTGACTTACCATGTTTCCATACCGACCAACCTGACGGATAAGCAGAAAGACCTGTTCCGGCAACTTCAGCAAGGATAACCTTTAAAAACGACAGATTATGCGAAACGATTTGATCATTATAGACGACTATTGCAGCCACTGCCACATCGAGCCAGACTTTGTGATGATGCTGGGAGAAGACGGACTGATTGACGTGGAGGTAAAAGACAACATAAGCTACTTTCCCGCCGACCAACTGGCTGAACTTGAAAGATACACCCACCTGTATTACGACCTTTCGATCAACATAGCCGGCATCGATGCCATCCGCCACTTGCTCAACCGCATGGAAGAGATGCAGAATGAAATCCGCCGGCTGCAGAACGAATTGCGCTTCTACAAATGACGCTCGGCTGGCGCGGAACAACGAGGACACAGAAGCACAGGGCCCGAACTTCGAGTCCCGTACAGCAGGGCAGAATCTTTAAGTAAAAATGAGATCATCAGAAACACAGATTTTCGCAGATTAAAAGCAGACAATCAGCACGATCATCTGCGGAAATCCGCGTTAATCTGCGTTTCCGAACAGACAGATTTTGTATAAACGAATTCTCAACATCTGCCTATATCCAGCCCAGAGATGCATATCTCCAGCCTGAAGGCAGCGTTTTTCCGAAGTTCATAATTTTAAATCCAGATGTTGCCAATCCAAAAGAAAAGTGTATATTTGCACTATATGTGGAAAGAAAAATTAGGAAATTATCTGATAGACATTTCCAAATATGTCTTGACGGGAATTGTCATCGCATCCTTGTTTAAGGATGTAGAAGACAAAAGATTTTTAATCTATACACTTGGATTATTAGTCGCAATGGCAACATTAATAGCGGGTCTGATTCTGTCAAATAAGAAAAAGGAGGATAAATAATGGAATCAATTTTTGTTTTATCAGCAATAGGATTACCATGCGTCATATTTCTGTTATGGTGCCTTACTCCCAAAGGGAAAAAATGGCTCAAAGACAATCACATGATTTGAGAAGCTTTCAGACCGCATTCAAAAAAGCATTAAAAAAAACGACATAAGAAACAGAATCGCGCGGACTTTTCAGATGCAACTTTCTGCAAGAGTCCGCGTGATTCTGTGTAAAAACGAAAACGATTTATATGGAAGAATTCAGCCGAATGATCGCGGCAGCCCTCAAGCTGCCGGAACACCGTGTCAGCAATACCTTGAAACTGCTGCTGGGAGGTGCAACCATTCCTTTTATCAGCCGATACCGGAAAGAAGCCACCGGCGGACTGGACGAAGTGCAGATAGGTGAGATACAAGCCAATTATGACAAACTGACCGAACTGGCAAAACGGAAAGAAACCATTCTTTCAACCATCGGAGAACAGGGCAAACTGACCGATGAGCTGCGCTCCCGGATCTCGGGATGCTGGAACCCGACCGAACTGGAGGATATCTATCTTCCCTATAAGCCGAAACGCAAAACACGCGCAGAGGCTGCCCGGCAAAAAGGACTGGAACCGCTGGCCATGCTGATCATGCTCCAGCGCGAAAACAATCTGACGGCCAAAGTGCGCAGTTTTGTCAAAGGCGAAGTGGAAAATGAAGAAGAAGCGCTGAAAGGGGCGCGCGATATCATCGCCGAGCAGGTAAGCGAAAACGAGGGGGCGCGCAACACGGTAAGAAATACCTTCGCGCGCGAAGCCGTCATCACGGCAAAGGTGGTGAAAGGCAAGGAAACCGAAGAAAACGCAGCCAAATACAGAGATTACTTTGACTTCAGCGAGCCACTGAAAAAATGCACTTCACACCGCCTGCTGGCCATCCGGCGGGGAGAGTCGGAAGGTATTCTGAAAGTATCCATTTCTCCGGACGACACCGGCTGCACCGAAAAACTGGAACGGAAATATGTAAAGGGAAACAATGAATGCGCCCGTCAGGTAGCGGAAGCTGTGGCAGACGCATACAAACGCCTGATAAAGCCGGGCATCGAAACCGAATTCGCCGCCGCAAGCAAAGAGAAAGCCGACGAAGAAGCCATCCGTGTTTTTGCCGGAAACCTTCGCCAGCTGCTTCTGGCTCCTCCGCTGGGGCAGAAAAGGGTGCTGGGAATCGACCCGGGATACAGAACTGGATGCAAAGTGGTTTGCCTTGACGCGCAGGGCACACTTCTTCACAACGAGGCCATTTATCCCCATCCGCCCAAATCAGAATACCAGCAGGCGGCACGCAAACTGACAAAGCTTGTAGAACAATACAAAATCGAAGCCATCGCCATCGGAAACGGAACGGCAAGCCGGGAAACGGAACAGTTCGTTACATCCCTGCGTTTCGACCGGGAAATCCAGGTGTTTGTGGTCAGCGAAGACGGGGCTTCCATCTATTCCGCATCCAAGCTTGCCCGCGAAGAATTTCCCGACTACGACGTTACCGTGCGCGGAGCGGTGTCTATCGGACGCAGACTGATGGATCCGCTGGCGGAGCTGGTGAAGATCGACCCGAAATCCATCGGCGTAGGGCAATACCAGCACGATGTCGACCAGACCAAACTGAAAGCATCGCTCGACCAGACTGTGGAAAGCTGCGTCAATCTGGTAGGAGTAAACGTGAACACCGCAAGCAAGCACCTGCTGACATACGTTTCGGGACTGGGACCGGCACTCGCAAAAAACATCGTAGACTACCGCACGGAGAACGGACCGTTCCAGTCGCGCAAGGAACTGCTGAAAGTGCCCCGCATGGGAGCAAAAGCCTTTGAACAATGCGCTGGATTCCTGCGGATTCCGCACGCAAAGAACCCGCTGGACAATTCTGCCGTTCATCCCGAGAGCTATCCGATTGTAGAGCAGATGGCCAAGGATATGAACTGTTCTGTAACCGACCTCATAAAAGACAAGACGCTGCGCAGCCGGATAAAAGTGGAAAACTACATTTCCGACACTGTAGGACTCCCTACGTTAAACGACATCATGCAGGAACTCGACAAGCCAGGGCGTGACCCGCGGCAAAAAATCCAAGCCTTCGAATTCGACAGGAATGTACGCACGATCGATGACCTGACAGAAGGGATGGAGCTGCCGGGCATTGTGACAAACATCACCAACTTCGGATGTTTTGTAGACATCGGCATCAAAGAAAACGGCCTGGTGCATATTTCCCAGCTCGCCGACCACTTTGTGAGCGACCCGACGACAGTAGTAAGCATTCATCAGCATGTGCATGTCAAGGTGCTGGGCATCGACCGCGAACGCAAGCGCATCCAGCTGACAATGAAAACAAGCTGACCCTGAAGAAGGCGTGCCGAAACATCAATCAGAAAACACTAATCTACAAAATACGATGAAGCAAAAAGAAAACGGAATGTGCGGCTGGTTCGTATTCTGCGGCAACCAGCTGCTGATAAAAAAAGAAAACGGAGGCTATCATATCCCCTATTCGGCAGAACCGCCTGCAGAAGTTCCCGAAGGAAAAACGGTGCATGTCATCGGTACCGTTGAAGGAATGACGGCAAAGGCTTTCGCCATCACATCGCCGGTTGACGGTGACGAGAGCTCTCCGCAAATGATGAAAGACCTGCGGGCGTCATTCAATGTACTCCCTCTGGAAGAGTACAAGATGGCAGGCAAGGCATCACAAATCCTGACATGGGACAGAAACAGCCAGTTTTGTCCGGCATGTGGCGTGCGGACGGTTCAAACAGGCCCCATCGCAAAACAATGCCCGCAATGCCATCAGGAAATCTATCCGCGCATTTCTCCCGCCATCATTGTGCTCATCAAGAAAGGAAGCGACAGCGTGCTGCTGGTTCATGCACGCAATTTCCGCGGAACATTCAAAGGACTGGTAGCCGGCTTCCTCGAACCGGGCGAAACGCTGGAAGAATGCGTATGCCGCGAAGTGATGGAAGAAACCCGATTGCGGATAAAGAATCTGAAGTATTTCGGAAGCCAGCCTTGGCCATATCCAAGCGGAATCATGATAGGCTATGTCGCCGAATACGAAAGCGGAACCATCAGGCTGCAGGATGAAGAGCTCAATACCGGAGCGTTTTACGACCGGAACCATTTGCCGGAACTTCCTCAGAAACTCAGCATTGCCCGCCGGATGATCGACGCGTGGCTCGAAGGAAAAGTATAATTCACAAGGTCCGCAGCTTTCGCAACAAGATGCTGCGGACTTTCCCCGTCATAACGGACGGCCTTCTTCCTGGCGCCGCTCTCCAACCGATGAGTTCCCTGTTTTAAAACCTATTCTTGCCTATCAATGATTTGTCCCAAACAATATTTAATTGATTTTAAACAGAAGAACCTCCTTCTTTAAAAAATTATAAAGAGAATAAATACCACTATCTTTTACCATAAATACAATTTTAGTTATACCGTTCATACTAGTTTCCATATCTTTAGGTTGAATTGCATCTTTAACAATATCTTCATAGGTAAAGCCATATATTTTTTCTTTACCTCTTTTATCACAATATTCCTTTACTTTGACCAATTTTATTTGTGAGGGCTGAATATCATCTGCAAATTTAGATTCAAACACTATTTCAGTTGATGGATTTCCTTGCGGAACAATAACCTTGACAGAATCAATATCAAAACGAATAATGTTTTTAAATTCTTGTATAGTTTGTGAATTTATTTTATTTCTATTTACCATAAATTCTCCTTCGTTCAAAAAAATATCCGTCAATGGTTTATATACAGGATTCGGTTCTTTGCGGTATTCCAGTACATCTGCAAGTTTTATACTTTGAACCGAACCATTCTCTGTTTGTATTAAAAGATAGTCGCTAGAAATAGTGTCTGCATCCGAGTAATTACGCTCAATAATTATACCTCTATGCGATTTTCCATTTTTTAGCTGTACAATATCTATTAAATCGGATTGTTCAAAAAGGGATTGATTGGGATTTATTTTATACCTATTATCTTTAAGAACCTCACTGCGATTAAAAACGAGAATTACCCCATTATCCTGATACAAGCTAAGGGTCTTGCCAGGAATCTCTTCTACATACTGTCCCTGATATTCCATACCTGAGCTCAGTTTATATTTACGATTTATGCCGGAAAGTTGTAACTTGGAACGTGGCACAACTTTTATCATAGCTACCGTATCCCATGATAAGGAATATGTATTCGGCATAAGCTCAAGATATTTTACTTTTGCACCTCGTTCAATTATACGTACACGGTTTATATTACCGTTCGATGTGACAATATCACTTAAAACAAGGTAAGCATTATCTCCGTTTCCAATCAGTGCATCATTATCTTCTGCCCACAGTTTCCATTCTTTTGTAAGGCTTTTTACATTCACTTGATTATCTATTATAGATTTTACCTTTTCTGAATTCACCATGATAGTTGCACTTTTGGTTGCGAATGTGAGATTTTCTCCCGGACGCTGCCGAGAAATATATCCTACCAATTCCGAGCCATCTTTTAACAAAATCCTTTGATTGCCCTGTGCATACCCATGCATAAAACAACCTAAAGATACAGCGATTAATAAATTTCTAATCTTCATATTTTTTATATTTTTGATTATATTCTAAAACGTATGATGGAACTCCTATTGGAGTTAAATCATTCTCTGCTGTTTGAATTATTTCTTTTTTTAATTGTGTCGAAAAACAATTTGAACAAATTAATTGCAATGCCTGATGTAAAAGTGGTTCATTGATATCTCCTAATTCTTTTTCCCGTGTCGAATAACCATCAGGAATATAATAATCCGGATTTAAACCAGTATCAGGAGTAGATTCTCCTTGTGCATTGTAATATCTCATTGTAATCGGTTGGAGAGCGTATTTATACTCACTGTTAGATATTGTCCAAGATCCTACGCCTTTTCCAACTGTCGTTTCACCTATGATAGTAACATCCATATATGGACGCAAGCATATTATAGTAGCTTCACTTGCTGATGCCGTATGGTTTGAAGTCAGTATATATATCCTAGAAAGTTTTAATGGGATCATTGAAGTTCCAAAAGTATTACCAGTCTGTTTTGTCAAGTCTTCAAAATATGTGTAAGTACGTTCATCTCCAGTCGTTTCTTTATAATACCTTGATAATATATCGTTGTAACTACACTGTTGAAATACTTGGGTATATCCCCTTTCGGGTACAATACAATTACACAAGAATTGGCAAGTTGATACATACCCCCCCGGATTATATCTTAAATCAAGAATCAAATCTGATATCTGATTGTCAGAAAACTTCTTCAACGGAATATATAAGTCTGAAATTTTATCGTATTCAGTATAGCATAAATAACCTATTGATTTATTTCCGAAATAATAAATAGAATCTACGATTACAGTTGAGTTTGAAGAAATGTTATTGCTTGACAGCACTATTTCATGGGTATTTTCTTTTTCAAATACTCCATTGTTATTCAATAAGACTTTTGCCAGCCTGATAGACTTAGGCAGTCGACTTATGACCTGATAAAAATCACCGCGTTTTATCCCATGTTTTTTTGCTTCTTGGCTTATGGTATATAAAATCTGTATGGCTTTGTTCCCGTTTTTATCAGAATACATCTGATAAGCAAAGCCATAGTTATAGATACTCACTGGACTATATGCCGGATTATTTGTCAGATATGAGAATCTGTCTTTTGGCGATAGCAGTGTTTTAAAAAATTCTGAAGGTGTCAGACCATAATCACAATCCAGACTATCTGGCAAGTCATCTCGCCATAGATAATCATGATTCATTTGGGCATATATCCATTGGTTATGTGCCAAATACTTATATTCAATAGTGGTAGTTGGCTTATCAAAAATATTATCTTCCGATGAGCAACCGACCACTAATAGAATTATTAATATGAAGCTCAAAATGCTTCGCATAATCAAATCATCATTGAATAAAGGTGTTCAGTTTAATACAATTATCCGTAATAGGTTGAGCATCAGCCCCATCAAACAATCTTTCAACTTTTCTCCCTGATACACTTCTATTACCGTTTATTTCAAATCCGCCAAATGAAATGCCATTGTCAAAATCGGGATCACACAAATTTATTTCGAAATAATATTCCGACCCGGCATTTATATTGAATGGCATAGCATCTGTATAAACTGACTCAGAATCAGAAGGATCTATCCGAAACCGGAAGCTTATGTTATTGATGGGAAAAGTAAAGTAATATCCATAGATATTTGTAGAACTTGGATAATTAGATGGTTCAAGCATGGCCATACGCCAATTATAGTTGTTGTTGTCATTTTCTACCGCAACGTCATATCCTCCGTTACTATTCATGACAAGATAATCACTTGACCTATTAGTTTCAAGAACAATCATATCCACATCTGAAAATGTATGAATATTACGCCACATAACACACAACACAGCGCCCGCGGGAGTTGGATTTATTGCAATTTCTTTTGAAATCTCAGATACACTAAATTTTTGTGAACCTATACCAAGAATCTTGGATTGACCACCAATATAACCTAAATCTGTAATTTTAGCTGTGGTTATCGAGCTTTCATCCGATAATTCCCAACAGGCCCATGTGATATTCTCACCGTCCTTTTCCACTACATCAGTAATAGCTACTGCTGTATAATCACCTTTTTCTAAATTTACAGACGTGGACATAATACTTGCGTAACTCGATAAAAACTGTGTATCCGATTGAACGAGAACACCTTCTGAATTATACACAAGTAACCTTACTCTCAAGGAATTATCGGAATCCACTCCTTCAAGATCTCCAGGATTGATTTCATAGGAAAACGGCTGTATTACATTTGCCGGATCAATCTTAAACGTCGTTGCCTGACTCACTGGTATGTCGTCATTTGAACAAGACGACAAGACAAATGCTATTACACTTGTCAAAATAACGAATATTTTCTTCATTGTTTTATTTTTATTTAATTATTTGACAATAGAAAACAACCAGCCTATTCCAAGAGAAATTGTACTAACCTTGGTTTGAAAATTTCCTGCAAGATCACTATTTCCAAGATTATACCTCAAGCTTGCTGTAAAACCTTTTTGACCTTTATATTCTGCACCTATTGTGAGCATCACATCAGTCCCTTTAATTTTTTCAGTTTGATATATAGTATTATTATACTTCAGCTCTTTCGGCAATGTGCTAAAAACACCTGTAAATGTTGGACCTACTTCAACACAAAAATCTCTCGCAAACCACCACTGAAAAAGCAATGGAATTTCGTAGCAGTTCATATTGATATTTTCAATATCCGATTTGAGTGAGTGCATTGAGTACAGGACCTCCAGTTGAACCCCTAAACGCCCTGTATCCGCAAATTTTGTGAGCGGACGTTTCAAGAAACGCATATTCGCTGCCAATCCGCCACTGAAACCAATATTCCCTCCTATGCCTAAATTGGCTTCGCCTGGATCTCCTGCCAATGAATAGTTTATTCCTGCTTTAGGGCCAAGAGTCAAAGCAAAAGATTTAGGAACAACCTCGGCTCCATTACTTTCATGAGAAGGATTCACCGGTATCAAGTCTTGGGCAAATCCAGATGCTGCAACAAAAATCGCAGCAATACTAAGCATAAAACGTTTTACCATAATTTTAATAATTTATTGATTAATATATCCTCAATGTAACGGTCGACTTTTTTTGTTCGCCAGTACTTAATCGGATTACTGCAGAAGCATTTTCATCAACCGAAACTCTCACTGGCACACTTATCTGTCTAGATGATCCACCATGAATGGTTATATTAAAGGAACGAGAAGCAGCTTTATTTGATTGACAGTTAACTGATAATGTCGCAGTAACTGAAACATCACGTTCTGAATCATTATAAATAGTAGCTGTAACTTCTTGTATCTCGGTTTTAATATCTGCCTGCGCTGTTGCTACCACAGGATCGGAAAGACGTAGCTGGACTGGTCTTTCAACGAGAAGTGTAAATTCATCATCTAAAACTTCCATGTCTTCATATAGCAAACGGCATCTGATTATTTTAGTTTCATCCGATTTATTTATTTCAGGATAAAAGTCATATATCAATTTGCCTTTATCTGTTGCAACTGAAGAAGATACGTCCTCAAAACGACCACTTCCATTATCAAAAAGAAAACTTGTATGCCCTCTATACATCTCTGGTATTGTTATAGAGTATTGTAACATTTCTGCTTTTCCTTTTGCATCGACGTATATTCGTTCTGCCAAATTTCCGTCATATAACAGTGTAGACTTTATCGAACCTTCGATTATCTTCAACAATCCCCACTTACCATTATGTGTGACTATTGAAACATGGTTCAAATCAACAGAAGAAGCATTGCTTAAAACAGGAGAAAGGATTACTTCATTATCTGAGCGAAAACCATATTTTCCATCTACTGCATATACTTCGATTGATGTGTACTGAGGAGTAAATGGTTCAATGCCATCCCGTGAATCGGCCTCATTATATACAATGGTGTAATCTATAGGATTGACCTTCCAATTAGACGCACTAAAAATTCTCAATTCACGTCCCAGCTTATCAATTACCCTATATTTACCTCCATAACCTACAACAGCTTCTCCATTTTTAAATGAAGACCCCTCTGTAATTTCTCCATTCCTCCATTCTGCATATACAACGTTTTGTCCTGGTGCAGCATCATAATTTTCTCGGATATAATAAACCCAAGGTCCTTTCTTGATGGAAGCCAACCCTTCCTTGAAAGGTCTTATCACATCAAATTGACACTTTACAACGATATCGCCATTTTCATTCATATAGCCTTGTTTGCCTGATGGAGCAGACACACACAATTTGCCCTCGGAAAAATAGGGGAAATTAGCAATAACATAATATTTGCCATTTATAGTGGTACAAGTTCCATCGGCACGAATAAATCCATTCAGAAGATTTCTGCTACCCTCGACAATTCCGAAAAGTCCAATTCCGTTATGCTGTGATGTAATAAAGTCATAACGGTTAGGTAGAATCGTCTTACCATCTGCATCAACCACTCCCCACTTGCCATTAAGTTGACACAAATATAAATCCTGTGAATACGGCTTTATCATTTCATAAATAGGCCTGACACCCCAAATTACAGTTTTAGCTTTACTCTCCAATATAGCCATAAACAACATTACTATGAGGCAATATATTATTCTAATAATCATTCGCGTACCCTATTTTTATCATACAATTCTTTGAGGTGTTTAATATTACAGCAATACGTAACTTCAGTACCAGCAAAACCACTGCAAAGCACTCCAACAAGACGATGCTTACTATCGATTACAGGCGAACCACTTTGTCCTCCGGTACCCAGAATCTGTATTTGAAATTGATTATCATCTGGATTTTTGCTAAGAGTTGCCTGATAGTGAGAAGGTCTTAATTCCCTACCATTAAACATTTCATTTGAAACAGTTTCTCCAAGAGGATAACCAATGATAACAAAATGCTCATTATTATTGAGAGTCAAAGCGCGTTCATCTAATCTTGCTTTTTCAATATCATAGATAGCCCCCATATCTATAATATAATCAGGTGTCTTACCAGAATTCAAACGAATAATCGCAACATCCTTCTTTTCATCTTCTGATTCCGCAATAACCTGACAAGGCTTAAGATCTATAATACTATTAATTTTAGATCCAGTCAAACCAATACCCAAATAAGAGTGCATGCCACTTATTTCTATATCAGAACTACTTGCTCGGGTCATTTTACTCATAAACTCAAAATCTGTACGGCTAGTTTTTTCTGCTAAACTTTTAGCAAAGATCCCATACATTAATTTTACAAAATTACGTATATCATTCTCATATTTATTTCTACCATACTCCCATGGAACTGCGATATGTCTATTAGTACCTAATTCTCCATTAGAAGAAATAAAAAAAGCCGTTCCTGTATAAGCAAAAGGTCTTATTTGGGTTTGTTCGACTTTATTAAGACTTTCACATTCATAATTAAAATTTAAATTTATCAAATTTCCGTGATCATCATGACCAAATATCCATTCACTCGGCCAACCTTCCACTTGATTCTTGAATGGATCATCTTTCAGCTTCACCCGATAATAATATCCTCCGTATACACAAGCTGTTGCATTCTCCATCGCTTGTGTACTTTTAGGGTTGACAGTACTTTTATTGTCCACTAACCACCAGCCACCGTATCCACAACAAGCAACAATGAATATAGATGCAACAAGACCAATTATTTTACGAACGGACATACTGCCTGGAATATACGGATTGATATTCACAGGAATACCACCGCACACCACAGAATCACCTTTTGAAATCTTCACAGTTTGGCCATTCTTAAGCCGTTGACCATTGACAGTCGTTCCATTTTTACTATGGTCTTGTAATATTGCATGGCCTTTTCTATCTATCTTCAAAGTAGCATGAAACCGACTTACTGTATTACCAGATAGCTGTACCTCATTCCTGAAATTTGAACCAATTCCATAGATTGCCTTATAAGCACTGTTATCTTCCGGCAAAGGTATTTGATCCCATATCAGTTCAACATCTGCAAAACGAATGGCATCTCCTCTTTTTATATTCACTTGAATACCCGGTTTAATGGGGCGGTTCATTATAAATGTTCCATTTCGACTATTCTTATCTTCAAGGAGTATATCACCGTTATTGAGAACTGTAATTTCTGCATGGAGAGCACTTACCCTCTGACTTTGAAGAACAATATCGCATGAAGGGTCTCGTCCTATTTTAAGTAAACGCATAATAATATCATTTAAATTAATACTAACCTATGTCTTGCTTAGACGTTGCCGATTCAGCCGGTTTTTCTTTTTTCACTTTTGAATTATCTTTTTTATCCTTCTGAGACTTTTTCCCCTTTTTCACTTTCTTTGCCCGTTCTAAGGAGTCTTGACGCTCTTTTGCTGCTTTCTTAATGGAGTCCTGATACAATGAATCCATTCTTGCAACCTTAAACAATGAATCAAATCGCGCTTGTTCCGTCTTTTTTAAGGCAACAGAATCTACCAATGGAATTTGATTAGTTTCGTTGTTATTATACTTATTATCAGTAAATAATCGTATTCCAAATACAACTCCCACTACAATTATAAGTCCAGCAAAAAGGAACAAAGCATAACGGATATTGGCATTGCTTTTAGGAACCATAGTCCAATCAAGCTTAGTCACATGAGCCAAAGAAATCGTGTCTTTACGGGTTACTGGAACAGGTACATTGGAAGAAATCCTTATGCCATTAACATATGTTCCGTTACTACTTTGATCAATAATCGTCATCTTGCCCGACGAAGTTACATTTAAAAGGGCATGGCGACGGCTAATGACATCTGTTGAGTCATTAATTACAATATCGCAATTTACATCGCGTCCAATGGAATATGTTTTCATCGCTTTTTATTTTTTTCTTTTAACGTTTCAATTTCCTTACGGAGTTTTGTATCAGTATTTTTTAATTCGGATATTTTTCGCTGAAAGTTGATGCTGTCACTCCTCAACCTTTTAACCAATTTATCTGATTCGATTTTAGTTGAGTCCTTTTCCATACGGAGCTTTTCACTGTCGCTTTGTAATTTGGACAACTGATTTTTTAGATTCACAACGTATGTTGAATCAGAACTTTGCACCTCGGCAGTTTCTTTAGGAAAGGATACGGCCTGAAAGATATTCACAACAATGCTAATAATACAAATGATTACTATAGCACAAAATAATATTTTTAAACGCGGATTCATTTTTGACTTTAATATTGAGTTTTTATTTGTTTCTATAATGGCGATAGTAAGATTATCATGCCCCCCACCAGCATTGCGTCCTTCACCGTCAATCATCGTTGCAATACCATCCGTAACAGCTCCCAGCGATTGTGAATGGCAAGATAACATTTCTATCAGTTGAGCTTCCGGAATGGAACCATGTATTCCATCCGTGCAAAGGACAAAGCGATCCCCTGCAAGAAAGGGAAGTTCTGCACATTCAACTTCCACATCATATTTTGCTCCAAGAGCACGAGTTATGACATTAGACTGTGCAGACAACCTTGCCTGTTCTTCGGTTATGACCTTTTGTTTAACCAGATCAAAAACCATCGAATGGTCGAATGTTCTATAAATTTTATTTTTACCCCGTATCTGATAAATTCTGCTATCACCCACATGTGCAATGATTGCACAGTTTTCATTTATGAGCAAAGCTGTACATGTGGATCCCATTCCACTATAAGACGGATTTTCACGGGCGTATTCGAGGATGGCCATGTTAGCCCTCCGAATAGCCCTTATTAAAATATTGGAAGGGGTATCTTCCGCATTTCCATTAACAACGCCTATAATAATCTCTTCGACAGCAATAGACGATGCAGTCTTGCCCCCGGGGCCTCCTCCCATTCCGTCACAAACAGTAACAAGAAAACCGAACGGAGTTTCTTTCCATCCATAAGAGTCCTGATTCTCGGCTCGGCCTCCAATTCTGGACTCTGCAAATGCAGAAAGATATGCGGGTGTTGGAATTTGTACTAAGTCCATATAGTTCTATTTTAAAATTACTTGGAAAACCATAATTTTATTCTCTTGAAAATAGAAATTGGCGGTTGCATAGCTTCATTTATAGCCAGCCTGAAATCTGATGCTTTTTGGTATCTTTTAGACTGCTCTTTTTCAGTAGCTTTCCAAATAACCTGCATCAACCTTTTAGGAATAGATTTATCTTCAGGCAATGCTTCGCGCAACTGGCGCGTTAAAATATCCGCCTCCACTTCACTGTTGAACGGATTCACTCCTGTCAATAATTCGTAAAAGGTTATACCTAAGGCATAAATATCTGTTGAAGCATTTATTTGCACAATACCTGTTTTTTCCCGTAATATTTGTTCCGGTGCCGAATACTGTGGAGTTCCTATAAAACCAAATTTTGAGAAACTGTTTCCGTCATTCATGCGAGCAATTCCCAAATCCATAAGTCTGACATTATAGCCCTCCTCTACCATAATGTTTGAAGGTTTGATGTCCCTATGGATTACTCCACGTGAATGAACATATTCTAATGCATTCAGTACTTGGCATACAGCATTGCACACCTTATCTACACGAGAGGTAGAATCAGCTATGGAATTAAGATATTTATCTATATTTTCCCCTCTTACGTATTTGCTCACTAAAAAAATTGGTCCCTCGTTAGGAGCATATTCACAGTATCCTATCATCTCTATCAAATTAGGGTGTCTGAAAGCAAGAGAAGCCTCTTGCTTTGCACGAGCTCTAATCATAGGATTATTGGCATAAATGTCGTTTACGCGTTTGATAGCCATTGGGGTGCCATCTTTTACACAATAGCCCATATATACAGTTCCCATAGCCCCACTGCCCAAAGGTGTAGATGCTGGGTCATAACAATACCATTCACCCATTACATATAAATATATGTAAGGATCGTCTGGCCGTTGATATATCGTTTTCTTTATCATCAGCATTCAAAGTTTTGATAATCTTACACTGATTCTTGTTTGATAGTCTTTATCACCAGCTTGCTTCGCCAAAGACAAAGCTTTTTGCAAATAGGTTCTCGCCAATTCGAGATTTTTGGTAGCTCCACGTTTATCTTTCGACATATAATTGCATCCTAATTCGTATAACGAATGATAATCGGTATCGTTAATTTCCACAGCTTTCAATAACAGAACATGAGCCTTTTCATTATCTATTAGTATGATGTTGTCTAAGGCAGCCTGCATTTGCTTGATGGAATCTGGGATTTCAGATTTGTCGGCTGAATTTGCAAAATAAAGTCTACTTAATAAATACGTCGCTCTATAGGCTATTTCAGCAGAAGAAGATTTCGTCAACTGATTTAATTGTTCCAAGCCACGTTCTGCTGTAATCTCATTTTTTAGATCTTCTACAATATCAAGATACAAGACTGCATCATTATTAGTATCAACCGATGCCTTTGATTTGGATTCTGAAGAGATAATATTTGTCACAGCCCTATTTTTTAAGATATCAGAATTATTGCTTGTAATGAACCACAAGCAGCAACCGACCACGATAGCAAAAACCGAAATGACCGAACCGGCTTTAAGCAAATTCACCTTTTTCTCTGGATATGAAAGAGCTACCAACCTGTCTACTGCAACCCGAAACTCAGCCGCACTTTGAAATCGTTGCTCTTTATTCTTTTTAGTAGCCGTATTAATAATCTTTCGCAGTTCCGGTTGCTTAATTTCCTGTAACGGCATTTTTTTATTTATTTGCATTTCCAGAACTTCAGCCATCTCTCCATCGAAAGGAACATGACCGACAACCAATTGAAAAAACAATATTCCAACAGCATATAAGTCTGTTGGAGTGCCCAATGAATTCGTTAAACCTCTTGCCAACTCCGGAGCAGCATATTTGGGTTTGCCAATAAACTGACCGACTTGTGTATATGACGCTTCATCCGTATGGTTATTTCTGATATTTTTTGCGATGCCAAAATCTATTAATTTGATATGACTGTCTGAGGTAATCATTATATTAGATGGATCTATATCCCGATGTATAAATCCAGCATCGTGCAAAGCCATTAATCCGGAAAGAATACTGCGAATCACAGTCAAAGCAAAATGATAGGAGTCATTAAGATATTGCCCATATAATTCTTGAGCAAATGGGATGACCTCCCCCTTATAATCAGTAACTTTCCCACACAGAAGAGCATCTAATGTAATTCCATGCAAAAATTCGCTGACAACATAATACCTTATAACAGGGGTACCCAACTCGTCTTTAGAACGGACTTCAACAAAATCTATCATCTCTATAAGATTATCATTTCGTAACTGTAGAGATGCCTCACGGCGCGCTCGAACTATTACATGTTGAGGTAATCCCACACTGAGCTCTTTTATGGCAACTTCTCTTTGCTGTCCTGAATAATCATCAAAACGCCATCCACGATACACCGTACCCATTCCGCCTATACCTAACGGTTTTTCAGACGGGGCAAATTCATAGTGAATACCTGCCCTTTTCCCCATGTCGCTCTGAATAATTTTCATAGTCTTTTAATGAAGCCTAATGCGATGTTATAACATTTTCACCATGTAGTTCCTCCTCTATGAGGTTTCTCTGCTGTATTACCTTCCAAACCGACGGTTCCATCATACGTAGGCTTCTCATTGTGTGATTGCCCTCCAATAAATCTAGGCGGGAAGTTTTCCGCAATTTGACCCTGATTCTGTCCAAAACGATGGTCCTCATAATCTAAAAACACATCTTCTTCAGGAGATACATTAATGAAATTTTCAGCTGTACTCAGGCCTAGTAATTTAGCATCAATAAGAATCAAGTATAATTGATAAGATTCCCCTACTGTTATGATATCTCCATTTTTACACTCAAGTGGACGAGTTGATGAAATACTCTCTCCATTTAGCATTGTTCCGTGAGATGATCTTTCATCAGAAATAGAAGCATCCAATTTCTGAGGATTCTTCATCATACGTACAACAATAACAGCATGTTCTTCTGACACCGTTCCTTCAGGCAATGATATATCGCATTTTGTCGAACGGCCAATCACATTAGGCCCGATGTGTATAGGCCAATATTCCCCAAAGCCTGTTCTAGAAATTGAATATAAAAATCCTACCAATGGTTTGGTTGATTGTCTTTTACTTAGGAGGCCTGTATATACATTTTCTCTTATATTTTCCATTCCCGGAAAAACCGTACCATTATTTTCACTCCCATAAGGACGTGTGTAATGACCGCTTTGATGCTGTTGGTTTGATCGATAATCATTCTCATCCGGCCCTACGCCGGGAAATACAGTTCGATTTTGTGACATTGTTCTATACTTTAATTATTATTCTAAACATCCGTTTCCTTATAAGAAATGGATGCCTTGAATTATGCTTTGAGAATGTATTCCATATGAAATATGCATGCATATGTTGTAATAACAAATGGTAAAATTTTAGCTTGATAGAAAAAAAATCCCTTTCATATTCTTTAATTCTAAATTTTTAATTACTTTTGCAAATGATATCCATTTCTTATAAGGAAACGGATGCCTTGAATAACAGCATAAAACAATCTACAAATCTTTGATAATAAGATCATTTGCCTTATCTATAGCTGTTGCATCAATTGATGCCAAATATATTTGCGTCGTGGATATGGAATCATGACCAAGCGCATCAGATATAATGTTCACAGATATGTTCTTGCTTTTGGCAATTGTTGCCCATGTGTGGCGTGTGACGTATGTCGTGAGTGGTATTCGAAGCTTCGCCATTCGAGCTATGATTTTCAATGCATTGTTGACACGCCGCAATGCAGCTTCATATTGTTTACGTTCATTATTTCCGGAAAAGGTTATGATGGGAAGCAGATAAGGCGATTTTTCCTCAGAATACTTCCCAATCAATTCGCTGATTTGGCTGACAACTTTAACGCGTAAAAGTTGGCTTGTCTTATGGCGACGGTATGACAAAATACCGTCTCGAATATCTGTTTTCTTCAAGAATGCAGCATCTATGAAAGACATTCCACGGCAATAAAAAAGAAACATAAAAACATCACGCGCAAACTCAAGGCTTGGCCTTACCGACAGTTCAAGTTCCTTGATCCGTCTGATGTCCTTAACAGAGATGGCGCGTTTGACCGTCTTCTCCACACCTGTGAACACGGTACGAAAAGGCTTGCGGTCCTGCACTAACCCTTCACCCACTGCGCGATTATAGACCGCCCTCAATATCCGCATATAAAAGGAAATGGAGTTTAGCGCAAGCCCTTGTTGCTTCATATACGACTGGTATTCTTCTATCAGAATATGGTCAATTGTTTCCAACATCACGTCTTCATTATTTCTAAAACGTCTAAAGCCACCTAAAGCTGCACGATAATTGTTCGCTGTACCAATACGGTTCAGCCGTTGAAGCCTGACGATGACGTTTCCCATATAGCAGAACAAACTACTCTCCTTCGTTAGGCGCTGAAACTCACCAATGACTTCATCAGACGAGTAGTCTTTCAATCGATGTTCAAAGCATAATATAACCCTACGCAAACGTTCCAAATCCCAATGCAACTTTTGGTTAATCGACTGGAGCACTTTCATACGTATGGCATTATCTGGCACTGGAACTATCACAGAATGTTTCGCATCCCACTCATTAGAATAAATCTTGTAATCAGTCGTTATCTGCCTCACTATGCGACGATGAGTTATAAGATAAACGATGCTGCCCGGACGACCTGCAATCGCTGATGGGCGGAATTTTACTTTCATTGTTGTCATACATTAATTATATTGGTTATCAATCATTTTAACATTCTTCAATGAAAATAAGAATAATGCAACAAAGCCTACAGAAAAAAATTTCCCAAAGACATTGATTGACAGAATTTTCATGTCTGCTACTGAATAGCAACATTTTATCCCTCACAAAAAAACTATTTTTAGTCCTATCTCAAGATTTCATATAAAAATATAACAAAGAATCCCAAAGCCTTCGTTGCTTTTCCATATGCGCTTCATCCCATACCCGACAAACATCCCGACCGGTACATCCCGATTAACATATCCGCCGCTTCAAGTTTACTGCCAAATCAAAAAATCAAGGGGTAGGGGTTTCTTTCTTTATCTTTTCTTTATATATAAGGTGTAAAATGGGTTTCGCGTACTCGTTCGTGGTTCCCTTGCCTCTACAAAACATTGAACATCAATGCTTTAACTGTGACTTTCGTGGTTCCCCATATGTTTTTAAGTTAAATGACGCACTAATTTAATTAAATAAGCTTACAAGAATGCTGCAAAAGACAAGCCGTCAGCCCAAGTCACTTAACGGCTCATTTTAATCAAGATGACGGGAAAGATTAAAAAAATGTCCCGTCATCTTTTCAAGCGCGCACAGACACTGAAGCGCGGATCGGTTTCCCGCAAAAACGCCGCCCTCCGGACTTGTCCCTCCCGCCTTCCCTCACTCAAAAAAATTCTTCCCATTTTTTCAAAATTTGACAACTCCAGTTTGCAATCTAATGAAGTATTCGTATATTTGCAACGCAGAATTGAGAAAGGAATGGAAGCATTTTACAGAACGCACAGCTATCTGGTTGAACATACAAATGCTCCTGTACGACGCGACCTGATGGATGAAATCGACTGGAGCGACCGCCTCATCGGAGTAAAAGGAACCCGGGGAGTCGGAAAGACCACTTTTTTGCTGCAATACGCAAAAGAGAAGTTCGGCTACGACCGCTCCTGCCTGTATGTGAACATGAACAACTTCTACTTCTCTCAATACAGTCTGGTTGACTTTGCAGGAGAGTTCGTGAAACGCGGGGGAAAGGTGCTGCTTGTAGACCAGGTGTTCAAGCTCCCCAACTGGAGCCACGACCTGCGCACGTGCTACGAACGGTACCCCCAGCTGAAGATCGTGTTTACCGGTTCGTCCGTCATGCGCCTGAAAGAAGAGAACCCCGAGCTGAACGGCATCGTAAAATCATACAACCTGAGAGGATTCTCCTTCCGCGAGTTTCTGAACCTGCAGACCGGAAACCACTTCTCGCCCTATACGCTCGACGAGATCCTGCACAACCACGAACATATCGCAAAGACCATATTGCCCTACATCAACCCGCTCAATTATTTTCAGGACTACATCCATCACGGCTTTTACCCCTTTTTTCTGGAGAAGCGCAACTTTTCGGAAAATCTGCTGAAAACCATGAACATGATGATCGAAGTCGACATACTTTTAATCCAACAAATTGAGCTGAAATATCTGTCGAAAATAAAAAAATTACTATATTTGTTGGCTGTAGACGGGCCGGTCGCCCCCAACGTCAGCCAACTGGCCGCCGACATCCAGACATCGCGCGCAACCGTGATGAACTACATCAAGTATCTGGCCGACTCCAGACTCATCAACATGATTTATCCCAAAGGAGAGATGTTTCCGAAAAAGCCGGCAAAGATCATGATGCACAACACGAACCTGATGTACAGCATCTATCCGATCAAGGTGGAAGAGCAGGACGTGCTGGAAACTTTCTTCGTGAACACGATGTGGAAAGACCATAAAGTGAACAAGGGCGACAAGGGCATCTCGTTCCTCGTGGACGGAGAGCTGCGGTTCCGCGTGTGCACGGAACACTACAGGCAGAAAAGCAACCCGAACACCTATTATGCCATGCACAAGATGGAGATGGGGCACGGCAACCAGATTCCGCTCTGGCTTTTCGGCTTTTTGTATTGACAGGAAATTTTTATTATTACTTAATACCTAATTTAGTAATTGTATGACTAAACAAAAAAAATTCATCACTTGTGATGGCAACGAAGCTGCCGCTCACATCTCGTACATGTTTACGGAAGTAGCAGCCATCTACCCCATCACTCCGTCGTCTACCATGGCTGAGCACGTAGACGAATGGGCTGCCGCAGGTCGCAAGAACATCTTCGGCGAAACTGTTCTGGTACAGGAAATGCAATCTGAAGGAGGTGCTGCCGGTGCAGTTCACGGCTCTCTTCAGGCTGGTGCATTGACTACTACTTATACCGCTTCTCAGGGTCTGCTGCTGATGATCCCGAATATGTACAAAATCGCAGGCGAACTTCTGCCGTGCGTATTCCACGTATCGGCACGTACACTGGCTTCTCATGCGCTGTGTATCTTCGGCGACCATCAGGACGTTATGTCTGCACGCCAGACCGGATTCGCCATGCTGTGCGAAGGATCCGTACAGGAAGTAATGGATCTGGCAGGCGTAGCTCACCTGGCAACCATCAAGTCACGTGTTCCGTTCGTGAACTTCTTCGACGGTTTCCGTACATCTCACGAAATCCAGAAGATCGAGAAGCTGGACAACGAAGACCTCGCTCCGCTGATCGACCGCGAAGCGCTGGCCGACTTCCGCAACCGTGCGCTCACTCCGAACAAGCCGGTGGCACGCGGTATGGCTGAAAACCCCGACCACTTCTTCCAGCACAGAGAATCATGCAATCCGTTCTATGACGCTGTTCCGGCTATCGTAGAAGAATACATGAACGAAATCAACAAGATCACCGGACGCAACTACGGTCTGTTTGACTACTACGGAGCCGAAGACGCTGAAAACATCATCATCGCCATGGGTTCTGTAACAGAAGCTACCCGCGAGGCTATCGACTACCTGACTGCCCAGGGCAAGAAGGTCGGCCTGGTGGCTGTTCATCTGTACCGTCCGTTCTCGGCCAAGCACTTCCTCGCCAAAGTGCCCAAGACTGTGAAACGCATCGCTGTGCTCGACCGCACAAAAGAACCGGGATCAAACGGCGAACCGCTGTATCTGGATGTGAAAGACGTATTCTACGGACAGGAAAATGCCCCGCTGATCGTTGGCGGACGCTACGGTCTGGGATCTAAGGACACCACTCCGGCCCAGATTCTGTCGGTATACGAAAACCTGGAACTCCCGATGCCGAAAGACCACTTCACCATCGGTATCGTGGATGACGTTACATTCACTTCACTGCCTCAGAAAGAAGAAATCGCTCTCGGTGCAGAAGGCGTGTTCGAAGCCAAATTCTACGGTCTGGGAGCCGACGGTACGGTAGGTGCCAACAAGAACTCCGTGAAGATCATCGGTGACAACACCGACAAATACTGCCAGGCTTACTTCTCGTACGACTCCAAGAAGTCGGGAGGTTTCACCTGCTCTCACCTGCGCTTCGGCGATCATCCGATCCACTCTACTTACCTGGTAACCACTCCGAACTTCGTGGCTTGCCACGTTCAGGCTTACCTGCACATGTACGACGTGACCCGCGGTCTGCGCAAGAACGGCACCTTCCTGCTGAACACAATCTGGGAAGGCGAAGAACTTGCCAAGAACCTGCCGAACAAGGTGAAGAAATACTTTGCAGAAAACAACATCAGCGTATACTATATCAACGCTACGCAGATTGCTCAGGAAATCGGTTTGGGCAACCGCACCAACACCATCCTGCAGTCAGCATTCTTCCGCATCACGGGCGTTATCCCTGTTGACCTTGCAGTAGAACAGATGAAGAAGTTCATCGTGAAGTCTTACGGCAAGAAGGGTGAAGACGTGGTGAACAAGAACTATGCAGCCGTTGACCGCGGAGGCGAATACAAACAACTGACCGTTGACCCGGCTTGGGCAAGCCTGGAAGTTGAACCGGCTGCTGCCAACAACGATCCGGCATTCATCAACGAAGTGGTTCGTCCGATCAACGCTCAAGACGGCGACCTGCTTCCGGTATCTGCATTCAAGGGCATCGAAGACGGTACATGGCATCAGGGAACAGCCAAATACGAAAAACGCGGCGTAGCTGCATTCGTACCGGAATGGAACCCCGACAACTGTATCCAGTGCAACAAGTGTGCTTACGTTTGTCCTCACGCTTCCATCCGTCCGTTCGTGCTCGACGCTGAAGAACAGAAGGGTGCAAGCTTCCCGATGCTGAAAGCAGTCGGCAAACAGTTCGACGGCATGACATTCCGCATACAGGTAGACGTTCTCGACTGCTTGGGCTGCGGCAACTGTGCCGACGTTTGTCCGGGCAACCCGAAGAAGGGCGGCAAGGCGCTGACCATGAAGCATCTGGAAAGCCAGCTGGCAGAAGCAGACAACTGGACTTACTGCGCAGAAAACGTGAAGAGCAAGCAACACCTGGTAGACATCAAGTCGAACGTGAAGAACTCTCAGTTCGCTACTCCGCTCTTCGAGTTCTCGGGCGCTTGCTCCGGCTGTGGAGAAACTCCGTATGTAAAACTGATTTCTCAGCTGTTCGGCGACCGTGAAATGGTTTCAAACGCTACCGGATGTTCTTCTATCTACTCCGGATCAGTTCCTTCTACTCCTTACACTACCAACGAAAAAGGCCAGGGTCCGGCTTGGGCTAACTCCCTGTTCGAAGACTTCTGCGAATTCGGTCTGGGTATGGAACTTGCCAACAAGAAGCTGCGCAACCGCATCGAAGACGCCATGAAGGCTGCCATCGCTGCAGAAGGCACTCCGGCTGAATACAAGGAAGCATTCCAGGAATGGATCGACGGACGCAACGATGCCGACAAGAGCAAAGCTGCTGCCGAAAAGATCATCCCGATGGTAGAAGCTGCCAAGGACAAGTGCGAATACTGCGCTACAATCAACGAATTCAAGGATTACCTCATCAAACGTTCACAGTGGATTATCGGCGGTGACGGTGCATCTTACGATATCGGCTACGGAGGTCTTGACCATGTAATCGCTTCGGGCGAAGACGTGAACATCCTCGTTCTGGATACCGAAGTTTACTCGAACACCGGAGGCCAGTCATCCAAGGCTACTCCGCTGGGCGCAATCGCCAAGTTCGCCGCTTCCGGAAAACGCGTACGCAAGAAAGACCTCGGTCTGATCGCCACTACTTACGGTTACGTTTACGTAGCTCAGATTGCAATGGGCGCCGACCAGGCTCAGACGCTGAAAGCAATTCGCGAAGCCGAAGCATATCCCGGACCGTCACTGGTCATCGCTTATGCTCCGTGTATCAACCACGGTCTGAAAGCAGGCATGGGCAAGAGCCAGGCAGAAGAGGCTAAGGCCGTTGAATGCGGTTACTGGCATCTGTGGCGCTTCAACCCGGCTCTGGAAGACGAAGGCAAGAATCCGTTCTCGCTCGACTCGAAAGAACCGAACTGGGCTAACTTCCAGGATTACCTGAAAGGTGAAGTTCGCTTCGCTTCTGTAATGAAACAGTATCCGACAGAAGCTGCCGCCTTGTTCGACGCTTGCGAAAAGATGGCCAAGAAACGTTACGACTCATACAAACGTATGGCCGCAATGGACTGGAGCGAAGAAAAAGCTGAATAATTTTTCTGCTGAAACATAATCAGAACAGCCGGTTCGTACCAACGGACCGGCTGTCTTTTTGCCAGCCGCACATTGCCTCGTTATCAACCGGCAAGCAACAACTGCTATATGAAACACAACATCTATCTTGCCTCCAAGCCCCGCTATGAAATATTGGACGGCCTGCGCGGAGTGGCTGCCATGCTGGTCGTGTGCTACCACCTGCTTGAAACTTACTATCACGGAGGGACTGACCAACCCATCAACCACGGCTATCTTGCCGTAGACTTCTTTTTCGTATTGTCGGGATTTGTCATCGGATATGCCTATGATGACCGCTGGAACCAAATGTCGATGTGTGTGGGGATTCGTGAAACGCCGGCTCATCCGCCTGCACCCGATGGTGATATTCGGTTCGCTCTTCGGAGCCGCCCTGTTCTATTTCGGCCACTGCTCCAGTTTCCCGCTCATCGGAAACACGCCCTGGTATAAGACAGCGCTGATCATGCTGTGGGCATTCACGATGATTCCCATACCCAAATCGATGGATATCCGCGGATGGTCAGAAACCAATCCCCTGAACGGTCCGGCCTGGTCGCTGCAATGGGAATACCTCGCCAATTTTCTGTATGCCGTGCTGTTCCGGCACTTTTCACGGAAGGCACTGACTGCCTGCGTAGCAGTTTTCGGCATCATGACCCTTGTGCTTTGTCTGAACATCGATGTATTCGGCTTCCTTGCCGCACGCGATTATGCTGCCTACACAGTAGTAGGCGGATGGAGCCTGACGCCCGACCAGCTTCAGATAGGGCTGACCCGCCTGCTCTACCCCTTCTTCTGCGGACTGCTGCTGTCGCGCACCGGCAGGCTCATCAAAGTAAAAGGAGGATTCTGGTGGTGTTCGGCAATGATTGTCGTACTGCTTGGCATGCCCTGGATGGGAATGGGAGCAGAAGGCGGCGCACGATGGACGAACGGACTTTACGAAGCAGTCTGCATCCTGATCTTTTTCCCGCTCATTGTGTCCATCGGTGCCGGAAGCAGTGTAAAGGGAAGCACCTCGGAAAGCATCAACAAGTTTCTCGGCGACATATCCTTTCCGCTCTACATCACCCATTATCCGCTGGTCTACATGCAGATGGCATGGGTGGAAAACCACAAGGATGCACCTCTCGGCACACATATCTTTGTCGCTGCCGCTACATTTCTGCTTGCAGTCTTCATCGCCTATGCCGCATACCGGCTCTATGACATACCTGTCCGCGAATGGCTGAAAAACAAACTTTTCAAGCCTGCCCACAAACAGATATAACTTTGTTTCCGGACCATGAGCCGGCAACCGTGCCGGCAGGCTTGATCTGCACAAAAAGGAAGAGGCTGTGCAATACCATTGTCCCCCTTTTTCATAAGCCAACCGACAGGAAGAGCCGTACGAAATGGTATCGGCACCTTGATTCCGCAAGAAGAGAAATAACCTGAACAATTATCAGACGATCCATTTCCGCCGCATTAATCTGCCGGTCCCGTTCGGTTATTCCAGCGAGATTGCGTAACTTTGCGGAAACCCAAACAAAAAGACAAGCATTATGAAATACCTGATTGTATCTGACATACACGGATCGCTCCCGGCACTGGAAAAGGTGCTGGAGTTTTACCGGCAAAGGCAGTGCGACATGCTCTGCATTTTAGGCGATATCCTGAACTATGGTCCACGGAACGGACTTCCGGAGGGACTGGATCCGAAAGGCATTGCAGAAAGGCTCAACGCCATGAACAATGAAATTGTCGCCGTCCGCGGCAACTGCGATTCGGAAGTGGACCAAATGCTGCTCGATTTTCCCATTCTGTCCGACTATACGCTGATAGCGGACAACGGGCAACGGCTCTTCCTCACTCACGGGCACGTCTACAACGAAGAAAAAATGCCGAGAGGAAAGCATGAAGCATTCTTCTACGGACATACACATCTGTGGAAACTGGAAGAAACAGACGGAAGGATAATCTGCAATACGGGATCGGTAACTTTCCCAAAAGGAGGAAACCCGCCTACCTTCGCTACATACGAAAACAATGTCACAACCGTTTACCGGCTGGACGGCGAAAAGCTGAAAGAGCTGGCACTGCCGGCAAAAAGCAAATAAAGAAAAGGTGTGCCGGTTCAATGCGGCACACCTTAATAACTATCTGCAACGGCAACACCTGCCGTGATTTGTCGTTCTATTATCAGTTATTACTGGCTCTTGAAGCTCCCAACGGGAAAGAGAATCCAAAGAATCCGTTCACACTCTTCGAGTTGTTTCCGAAATACATATAGTCTGTACCGACAAACAGAGGACCGAACTTCAGAGCAAGACCTATCGACTTGCCGGCAGCCTGAATCGGTGAATAGCTCACAGCCGCATTAAACCAGTTCTTCGGACGGAACGTAGCCGAGAAAGTCAGCTCGTTCAGCGCTTTCGGCTGAACAAAACGGCAAGTGTACATGGCGCCTACACTCAGTTTGTTGTTGAACAGACCGTATTCACCGGCAAGCAGGATGGTAGAAGCAAGACGAGTCTTCAAATCGGCTTCCTTAGGATCTCCTTCCGCAAAGTCAAAACGTTCCAAAGAAAGGAAATCACCTCCGATATACTTGTCATAGTTGTCGCTGTTAATGGTTACATCTTCATTTCCGCTGACAGTGGCAATTGTAGTCGCGCTTTCTTTCCACTTCAAGAATCCCAAATCAAGCACAGCAGCAGAAACCGTCAGGTTATCCCACACCTTATAGCTTGCACCCAGGTCGATACCGAAACCGGTTCCAGAAATGCCCAAATCGCCGGCCTCAATGTCGAAGTCATCAATCATTCCATTCTGATCGAATGTCATGCCGCCACCTTTCAGGGTAGTCGTGATGCTCCCGTCAGCCTCATAACTGTAATGGCTTCCGTACCAGTCTTCAGGACTGAATTCTCCGGCTCTTGAAACATAGTCACTGTAGTTTCCGGAAATCTCTCCCGGATCAACTCCTGCCGGAAGGTTCGGAATATCCAAATCTACATCGAACCGCTTGATATTCATCTCCGCTCTGGCCAATCCCAAAAGTACCTTCACACGTCCGCCGACAGTCAGCTTATCCGTTACCTGACGAGAATATCCCAAGCCTACTTCAGCATAAGCGCTGACGTTCAGCTTCTGGTTCGCAATATTATACTGCTGGCGCGTACCGGCGAGATCTTCAATGGCAAAACCGTTCATGTTACGCATCATGCTAAACATATCACCCGACAATGATGCGCCGACATCCATGCGCAGGCCTACGTTTACGCTCCAGAAACCTTTGCCGCGATACCAGCCGAACGAAAGAATATCCGTATTGAAGTTCACGTTCAAGTTGTTTTCCCCTTTCAGCCTGTCAAACAGTTTGTCGTTCGAAAACAGATCTTCCCCTCCGTCAAGCACGTCAATGATATCACCTGTCCCCAATACATTAGAAGATGCACTAACATTCAACGAACCGATAATCGGAAAATTGAAATAGCCTCGTGTCGGCTGCAATCCCGGATTCATCTGAATACGGGTACTTGTACCCTCCATGAAATAAGAAGTACGAAGATACTGTGCCTGTGCAGCAGACGCAGCGCACACAAGCCCTGCCGCCAATAAAACTCTCTTACATTTTTTCATACCGCTTTGTATTGATTAACTTTTTTGCAAAATTAAACATTAGTTTCCAAATGCCAAATAGAACAAAGCCAAAACAAAAGCCAAAAGCCACCATTTGAGAATAAGCGGTCGAAAAAGGCGACTATCCGTATCAAATCAGCGACCAGTTTTAAAGCTGGTAGAAGCGCTCCATCATTATTTTCCGGTATTTTTTAGAAACCTGCAATTCCTCAACCGAGTTGAAGGGAGGATACATGATGCAGCGGTTTCCCTGCACCATAAGCAGATAATTCATGTTAATGATATACGACTGGTGCACCTGCACAAACGAGTCGTCATACCCGCACAGACTTTCGGCCGTCGTGTTTCTTTTCAGCGGAATAAACACACCGCTGGCAAGAGCAGCCTCCCAGATCTTGCGTCCGGACAGATAACGGAAATAGCCGATGTCGGAAACACGGAGAATACGGAGATCTCCGGTGGGCGTCACCACCATAAACGACTTTTCGCTTGCCGGCAATCTGCATTCATTCCCCTTGACCGGCAACTGGCGTTCGGCATCCTCGCTTTGAGAAGCGGAAAGTATGCGGTCGACAACGATATCCAGCTCGGCCGAATCCACCGGCTTCAGCAGAAAATCGAAAGCGAAATTCCTCAACGCATCAATCAAATACTTGTCATAAGCCGTATAAAACACGATGTGCATATTCCAGTCCGTCACACGGCGCAGCCTGACCGCCGCATCCATCCCCAGCATATCCGGAAGCTCCACATCCAGAAACAGCAGATCCGGACGCTCCTTTTCCACCAGACGGATGCCTGCGCTCCCATTATGAGCTATCCCCACGACATTCAGCCTGCTGAAACGTCTCAATTCAAAACACAGATTGTCGATAGCCGCCTCTTCGTCATCCACAATCACGATTCTCAAAATGTTGTCGTTCATGTCATTCCATTTTTTTCAACGTATATGAATAATCCAACGGCACTTCATATTTTACTTCACACCCCATTGTGCCGTCGTCATCCACCTGCAAATTAGTAATTCCCATCACAATCGGACGGCGGTTATAAAAATTCAGCAGTTGGATAGTCTGTGTTATTACCTTCATGCCTGTACCCGTTCCGCGGTTTGCGCTTCTGTTCCGGTATCCCCCTCCGTTATCGCACACTTTCATGACAATGACGTCATCCCGCCGTTTCAGCGAAATCTTCAGCCATTTCTTCCCCTCTTTCATCCGCAACCCGTGTTTGATGGCATTTTCAACAGGAATCTGGAGCATCATTGCCGGCAAAAGCACTTTATCCGGCAAGATTTTACTGTCAACCTCCTGAACGAACTCAAAATCGCTTCCCAAGGCAGAACGTTCCAAAGCCACGTACGTATTCACGAAATCCAGTTCGTCGGCCAACGTTACAGCCAGTTTATCGGTCAGTTCCAGATTCCTGCGGAGCAGCTTGGTCAGGTTCATCAGGTTCCTGTTTTTCGACTCATCGCCGCGAAGGTTCATCTCCCTGTTAAGCAGGTTAAAGATAAAGTGCGGAGATATGCGGTTGCGTATGTTCTCAAGCCTCAACGAGGTTATGGCCGTATGAAGCCTCGTCTGCTCCATTTCCCGCTGCCTTTTGCGATGGAAAACGAGAGCCAAGGCCCCGCATCCCAACAGAAGCACCCCTACAATAATTCCCCAAAGCCACTGGTAGAGGCTCAGCACCTGATTCTCTTTCTGTTCGATAAAGAGCTCCTGTTTCATCAGCGTGCTGTCGCGCTTGTATTTCAACGCAATCTCAGCCGAACGCATCTTGATCCGCTCGTTTCTGACAGAATCATCTATTTCCCAATTGAGTTTCTGATACTCGTATGCGTTGCGCCAGTTTCCCACAGCCTCAAAATAATGCTGCAAATAACGGTTGCGGATGCGGATCATGTTCAGCTCCACCCCCTCCGTATCCTTTGTCAAGCTCAACAGATGCCTCGCCCGTGATGTGTTTCCCTGCTTGAGGGCCAGTTCGATCATCTGCGTATCAATATAGTAAAGAGCGCTGAGGTTTTTGTTCTCCATGAAAAAACGCCGGCATCTGTCGAGGTAGCAGGAAGCCGAATCCGTCTGGTTCATCAGCATGAACACCTCGCCCAGATTGACCATTGTAAGATTCCGCTCAAACTCCATCTCAGGATGCGAATTGGTCAGAGCCAGCGAACGCCGGAAATACTCGAGCGCCTTCGGATAGTCCTGACGGTAATAATACGAGTTTCCCCTGTTGTTCAGGTACACGTGCTTCTCGTAAGGCTGCATTTCATCAAAATAAGCGGCCGCCAGATCATAATAGTAGTCGCATGTCCCGAAATCGCGCAGCTCCATATTCACCTGAGCCAGACCATAATAGATGGGGAAACGCTTTTTTTCTTCCATCCGTATGGAATCCGCCATCGAGAGCGCGTAATTATACCAGTAAGAGCCGAGATCCAAACGCCCCGTACGGATATAAGCGTCCGCCAGATTCAAGGAGATATTCAGCAACGGCTCCGACGCGCCTGCGTGGGAAGCGCACTGATAAGCTTTTTCAAAAGCCCACACAGCCGAATCGTAAACGGCAAAACGCCCGTAAAGATTTCCCTGCATATTATAGACATTCGCATACAGATCCCTTACACGCGCATCCGACGAATCGCGGGAGCAAAATGATCCGGCCATCCGAAGCAAAACCTCCGACGAATCGAACTCGGCGAGAAAAAGCTTTGACTTTGCCTTCAGAACCAACAGACTATAATACGACACACTGTCTTTAACCGAAGGAAGCAGACTGTCGACAGCAGCACATACCTCGCCCGGCCTTTCAGACGTATTACTTTCCAACCCCGCCATTAAATTCGCATACGGTTCAAGCTTACCTTCCGTGCCGCGGACCAAACATCCCGGCAGCAAAGAAAGCATGAAGAAAGAAATACATAAAAAAAGGAAAACATTCAATTTCTCCATTAAACTCTGACATATTTCTTCGTCGGCAAAAATAGGCAAAAGAAAATGAAGAACAAAAATTAACATCCCTTTTTTACAACCGTCAAACGATTTTTACAAATAGACAACCGCAAAATCCGGAAGCTCAAAGCGACGAAAAGCAAACGGAAAGACACAAGAAAAGGCGATGAATTTTCCCGACGGTCCGCCGGAGAGCCTCTCCCGCAAATGGCAAAAAAGGGAATGTGCCAAAACAGAAAACCCGTTTCTGCACCATGACACATTCCCGACGAAAAAAAGCAACAGTCAGTCCAGTTTAGTCACGAGCATACATCAACGTACCGAACCCCAAATTGTCGAATTCACCGCTGTTCGCGCCGTAATCACCTCCACCGCCTTCCGGAGCTTCATACTCCATCGCAAATTTCGTGTATTGGATGGCACTTTCGTCGACATTCTTTATCTTGGCATAGTGATAATACGGCAAAGCCCAGATCGGACGGCTGATTATCGCACGCGCATGAATCGAAGGATATTCCTCCGTAGCCGTTCCCCACGGGCCCTTATATTCGCGCGTGTAAGGAACATTGGGCACATCAAGTCCGGCATAGTCATATTTTGCCGTATATTCGCATCCTTTCAGAAAAAGATTCTGCCCTCCGTAGCTGAAAAAGTCATCCCCTTGATTCCAGCACAACTGGCAGATTACTCCCATCAGCCCCTGGCACATGTAAGTATGTCCGGCATCACGGTTGCTTTCCTGCCATTGCGCAAGGTTAGAGTTTTCGCCGTCAAACACATGATAAATGGCCTTTGTGATGCAACCGTTGGTTTCTCCCACTTGGAAATGCTCGATGGCTTCATTATAGATGTCGCGGCGGTCGGCCAGAATGCCGATCCCCACCATTGAAGCGATGTTGCACAATCCCCAGTTAGCCCAATAATGTCCGTCCGGAGTATCATGATGCCTGTCGAGAAAATCCTTATTCATCGGATAGAACACATTGACCATCCAGTCCTGATAAGCCTTGAAGTCTGCATCCGCCCATCCTTCATAGCCACGCATCAATTCTCCTGCCACAGCAAACTGATAGCCATAGATTCCTGCCGCCAACGACATATCGGTCGTTCCATTGATAACCGTACAGGTAGAAGCCCAGCCGTTCAGGATTTCCACGGCCTTGTCGGCAAAGGCATTATCGCCCGAAATTTTCCAGCGGAGAGCCAGCTGATAGGCTGCCGCCACATCGTTGTATGCATACCTGTAGTTTTCGGCAGTCCCGCTGCCACGTGTGATGCTTGTCTGCGGATTCGGCACATAGCTTGTCTGCGCATGCGAATTGTTGACCAGCTTTTCATAACCTTCCGCCCATGGCGAACGTGTGAGATTGTCCTTGATGCGCTGGAAATCTTCCGGCGTGTGCAAGCCCCCGTTATGGATCATAGGCTCGGTTTCCGCCTTCAGCGGAATGACCAGCGAATCGCTTGCCAGCGGAATCTTGTACAGATCCGTTTCCACGCCTGCCGGAAGATCCGGCAAATTTACTCCGTCGCCGCAGCCCGGCATTGCCAGGCTGAGAGCGAACATTGCTGCTATATAATACATCCTTCTCATTTTTTCAGTTTTTAATTTTGACTATTTCCCATATATTCAACTCTAAACGAATTAAACTTCACATAAGACTGCCGGTTGGTAAATGATCCGACAAAACCGATAGCTATTTCCTGTCTGCCGGGCAAAGCGAAGTCCACGACAATGTCCTTTACACCATCCACTGCCGTTTTAGCTATACAATCATTGCTACCCTCCGCAGTTACCTCAAACGATGCGTCATCAACAACCAGACAAGCCGACCCCGTTCCTCTGTTTCCCTGACCTTTTGGAGCATATTCTGCAACAGTACCTGTCAGTCTGTAATTTCCAGCCGGAACAGCAGTGCACTGGTAAATCCGTCCATTTGTCAAAGAATTCGGGAATCCCCAGTCTGTCTGCAATCCAAGAGAATTTCCTGCATTCAAATCATATTTAGGATTATGCTGCAGTCCAAAGCCTTCCATATTTGATCCTGAATTGTTCACTACAATCCAATCTGCGGGCCTTGACCATTCGCCTTGTCTTTCAAAATCTCCGTTGCCCTGCGCCAACGAGACAAACGGATGGCTGTAATTCTTCAATACATACGCCGTTACATCCATGCCATCAACCAGCGGTTTCAAGTTCATCCCCATAACCGGAGTTTCTATTCCTGCAAATGTCAGAGAAATGGCGCCATCAACAGATCCGGAAGGAACAAATGCCCTGATTTCCGTATCAGAAATAGCAACGATGCGAACCTCAGTTTCACCGAACCTCAGCACTACATTGTCTGAATCTGTTCCGAAGCCTTCGCCGGAAATTACGATTTCGTCACCTTCCTTGACCAAAGCCGTGGTTTCATCATGCAGGAAGCTGTCCGCATTAATCGCCGTAATCTTCGGAGTGGCCAATACCGTAAACAAAGCATTCTCGCCCAAATCAATCGATTTCCCTTTGACTGTCAAAGACAATGCCACAGATCCGGCATCCAGCGTTACCGGGACTTTGACTGTGATATTTCCGGATTCGGCATCCACCGAAGTCACCTCCGCCTCAGTTTCTCCGAACATGACCTTCACATCATCGGTCGTAACCCCCGCCAGATTCGAACAGACAAACGTCACATCACTTCCGGCATGAGCCTGAGAAACAGAAACCTTGTCAACGACTGGAGTAGCCATCACCGTATAAACAAGCGGATTTCCCGTTGCAACCGTTTCAAACGAGGTAGCTACAGACACCGTATATTCGCCTACAGCAAGGTCAGCAGGCAAGACAGCCACGATGGCCTCGTTAGTAGTTCTTTCAATATCTACAACTGCCTCCGCAACATTTGTCCCTTGAGCCAGTGTCACTCTGATCGGCTGAAGTTCCACATTCTCTTCCAGCAAATCCGGCTTCAGATCCGTTCCGTTGACAGTGACTTCACTTCCGGCATAACCTGATGTTACAGACAGTCCGGTGACGGCTGCATGTTGCAATACCGTAAATCCGTTCGTCAGAGGCACATTCACATTACGGTCAGAAATGGTCAGGGCTATCGGACCGCTCACGGCTCCTTCAGGAACCTTCACCGCGAACGATTCGGCCGAAGGAGCGCTTGTCAGCGCAGCAGCTTCTGATGTACCGCTAAACAGCACCGTATAGAACGCTTCGGATACGCCCAAATCATGTCCGGAGAACACAATCTCATCACCCACAAATCCGTAAACCGGATTCACATTCGTCACGCCCGGCTCTCCCAACACATCAAACATGTATTCCGTAGCCACAGTCTGTCCATACACATCCACCGTAATTTTTCCTGCAGTTGCCCCTTCCGGAACCTTCACCACAATCGCATTCTCACTTACAGAAACCACTTCAAGTTCTGTTCCGCCCATCGTCACCTTAACGGCATCCGCCATGATTCCGAACTCCGTGCCATTGATGGTGAACTCCGATCCCGTATATCCGGAAGCAGGCGAAATGCCCGTTACAGTTACCACGGGATCCTGATTCTGCAACATCACCACCGTCTGCCCTTCGTCATCACAAGCAACCATCACCGGAGCAGCAAACAACAGCGGCAATAAATAATAGTATATTCTTTTCATGATGTTTTGTTTAAGTTTATGAATTTATTCTTAGCCTATTCCAGAATCAGCTTGATGTCGCTCACCTTGAAATAGCTGTTGTTGCCGAATGTCGCAACGAAGCCAAAAGTCACCTCCGTACCTTCATCCAGCGTAAAATGAAGCGTTTCAACTCCCGGATTATCGTTGGACACGCTGTTGCTCGTGAAATATGCCGAAGCGATTATGCCGGACGCAGAAGCGATGCCTTCCAGGTCGGGCAGTTCAGCATTACCTTTCATCAGCACAATGCAGGCCTTGTTCGCCACATTACATTCCACATAACTGATTTCCATCGAATAGGTTCCGGCAGGAATGACCGTGCTCTGATACATCTTTCCGTTTGTTACGGAAGAAGCCGAACCGCTTCCGCCCCATCCGGCCTGCATGCCGAGCGAAGTTCCGTTGCCCGTAAACATGCCGCCCACTTTCCCTGCACTCTGGTCAGCATTCTTGTTTACGAACGACTTGGCCGCATCATTGACAGTCCACCCTTGCGGAACCGCCATATTCCGGTCCCCTTCCTGTCCGCTTATGTAAGGAATCTGCTGGAACGGTCTTGCATAGTTCTCCAGATAGAAGATGGTAACATCTCCTTTCGACTCAGGATTCATCATCGCATCTCCCGTCAGCCTCATCCCGTTAATAGTGACGTATACGCTTCCCGAAGCGTAACCCGCAGGTGCAGTGGCAACGATGTGCTCCTCGTCAACCAGTTCAAAGTCAGCAGAAGTGCCGTTGAAGCTTACGGAAATTACGCTTGCATCCGTACCGAAGTTCGTTCCCGTGATGGTCACCAGATCACCGGCAGCAGCCACTCCTTCTCCCAGTCCGTTGTCGGAACGGACAGAAACGATTGTCGGTGTCGGCAGAACAGTAAAAGTAGCGACACTATCAACCGACTTGCCCCATACTTCGAGCGACACAGCTCCGGTGACGGCTGCATCCGGCACCTTCACCACGATGCGGTTATTCTTGCACATCAGCACACTGTCGGCCTCCACTCCGCCGAAGAAAACTTTCACAGCCTCCACCTGATCGCCGAAATCGGTTCCCGTTATGAGGACACGCGACTGGATATATCCCTCGCTCGGCGAGATTCCGGTCGGTTTCGGCATAGGATACTCGTACATCTTGAAGTTGGCATCTTTCTCGCAACCTGCCATCAGCGCGGCAAAGACTGCCCACAAAGACAAACTTGACAAAAGGTTAAATATATTTTTCATATCTGTAATTCTATAAACGGATTAATCAGTTTTTTCAATAGCCCGGATTCTGCACCAGATTCGGATTCATTTCGATCTGACGTGACGGCAACGGCCACAGATAGTCAGTCTTGTCAACCGAAATTTCCGAGCTTCCCAAACATACGACACAAGTTACCGGAACATCCTCACCTGCCTGCACTTTTTCAGTTCCCCACACATAGTTGTTGGGCGAATAGAGATTGGCAATGGCATTCCCGTCATAATCCACGAAATCAGTCTTAAAGTCTGCATCACCCACTACCATTCCGCAACGCGATTCATTCAGTTCCGCTTCCATCTGTCCCCAGCGCTTCAAGTCATCATACCGGAAGCCCTCCATATAAAGTTCGATCGTGCGTTCACGACGGATTTCGGTCAGCATGTCCAGGCCGTTGCTTTGAACGAAAGCATTGCTCAGATGAGCCACCCCTCCACGGTCACGCAGCAGATTGATCGAACGGTCAAGCTGCCCGTCTTCGATGCGTCCGTTACGTTCGAACAGAGCCTCTGCATAGATCAGATACACTTCCGCCAGACGAAGCACCGGATAATTATGATGCTCATCCTTGTTGGCTACGGTGCGGCTTGTAATGGCAAACTTATAAGAAGTGTATCCGGAATTTCCTCCGGTCAGCGCAACGTTGTCTGTGCGCCCGATATACGACGCCAGACGATAGTCACGGTTGTCAAACTCCTCCCCGCGGTGTTCATACCCCTTGAAAAGCGGACTTTTTTCGACGGGCAGACCGTCACGGCACAAGAACATGTCAACCAGCTTGCGGCTTGCCGTCAGCTTCCAGATAGTCTGCGTGATTTCCTGTCCGGCGATACGCTGCGTATCATAAGTTGAATAGATGACAAACTCATGGTTCGTGTCTTTTCCTTTTCCGAACGGATTGCTGCTTTCGTCTTCGATGTTGAACAGGTAGCGGCTGCTCATGTAGTTTTCCATCTCAGCGGCATCAGCCTCATCAGCCGGCTCGCCGCTGGCATTGAAGTTCCAAAGGCTGTATGACGAGTCGCCCATCACATCCTCGCACAAGGAAACGGCCTCATCAAGGAAATCGTTCACCTGGTCGGAAGCAGGTCCGCCCGACCCCTGAAAATCGGTTGACGTGCCGTTGTATTTCCGCCACGTAGCTTCATAGAGCAGCACACGCGCCTTAAAGGCTTTTGCACCTCCTTTGCTGATACGCCCTTTATCGGAAGAAGGAATGCTCGCTTCGTTTGGAAGATATTCGATCGCCTTGTCCAGATCGGAAAGGATGAATTCGACAACGTCATAACGGCTGCTGCGCGATCCGTACAGCTCCGGAGAATCTACATCCAGCACCGCGGTTACGATAGGCACCCCGCCGAAATGCTGCAGCAGATAAAAATAAGTGTAAGCGCGGAAGAAATACCCTTCGCCCAGCGGCTGTTCAATGTCTTGCTGGCTGCCCGGATAAGCGGCGGCCTTCTGAAACAGCATGTTCGTGGCACGGATATTTCCGTAACAGTTGTCCCACCATCCGCTGTTGGCCGCAACCTGGATGGTTCCCGTCCCCACATCATTGTTGTTGCTGAAATAAGTGGAAAGGTCTGACGCACAGTCCATGTGGTCAAAAATCCCGTCATAACGGCACTGCCATCCGATAAGCTGGTTATAAAGGCCGAGAGCGTACTCGTTGAACTGCTCTGCCGTCTGGAAATAAACCAGATCCGTCTTTGCGTCCAGCGGCTCCAGATCAAGGAAATTGTCTGCGCAGGAAGAAAATGCGACAGCACCGGCACAAGCTGCTATATATATCAATTTTTTCATACTCAATTAAAGTTTATTAGTTACAAAGTGATATTCACGCCGAACGACCAGGTGCGGCTGAACGGATAACCGTTGTTGTTGGATGTTTCTCCCATTTCCGGGTCAAACCCGTCGGCAATGCTGGTAGCCTCCCAAAGGTCATTTCCAGAGAAATAGATGCGCACCTTTTCCAGTTTGGCCTTCCGGGTCCACACCTGCGGCAGCGTATAGCCCACAATCAGTGTCTTCAGGCGAATGTAACGGCTGTTCTGCAACATGAAGTCGTTGTTTTCATAGTTCCAGTGGGCACGATTCTGATGGGATGTCAGACGAGGATATTTGGCATCGGGATTGTCTTCCGTCCACGTCTGTCCGAGGAAGGTAGGATTCTGGTTGGTATATTGCGCATAGAACGGATAAGCCATCCAGCCGGTACGCATAATATACTGCTTGCCCACACCCTGGAACATTGCGCTTACATCAAACCCCTTCCAGTTCAGCCCGGCATTGATGCCGAACACATAATGCGGATTGGCATCGCCCACATACTGAAGGTCGCTGTCCTTGCTTCCGTCTGCCGTAATCTTCCCGTCACCGTTCAAGTCCAGACGTTTGGTATCACCCGGACGGAGCGCGTCGGACGAACCTTGCATCACATTCGACAAAGCCGCACCGCCATTGCCGTAAAGTGCATAATAACGGTCCACCTCAGCCTGGTCCTTGAAATAACCGTCTGTACGATAGAGGAAGAACGCATTGAGCGGATAACCGTTCACATTGTTCTTTCCGGCTCCATATGTGTCAGCCCCTTCCAGCTCTTTCAGCATGCTTTTCGTATCACCCACGTTGAAATTCACAAAGTAAGACAGATCCTTCCAGTTGTCACGCCATCCTACGCTCAGCTCCCATCCTTTCACGTTCAGATGGCCGCTGTTTGTTTTCGGAGGAGTTCCTCCCAGCAAAGAAGGATAAGTGACTTGCGACAGCATTCCCTTATTGTCCTTGATGAAGTAGTCGAACGTAGCGGTAAGGCGGTTATCAAAGAAATTGATGTCAATACCGAAGTTCTTCTGAATAACCCGTTCCCATGTACGGTCGTAGCTGACCAGGCCGCTATATCCGCTTGACACGTGTGAAATGACGGGACTGCCCAGATAAGTCTGCCCCAGTCCGATGGTGCCCACATAGTCGAAATCACCCAATCCGGCATCGTTGCCCGAACTGCCGTAATTGAAGCGGATCTTGCCGAAGCTTACCACGGGAGTGACAAATTCCATGAATTTTTCTTTGGTAAAAGCCCATCCCACAGATACAGAGCCGAAGTTCTGGAACTTATGCCCCGGAGCGAACTTCGAGTTACCGTCCCTACGTCCCAGAAGCTCGAGCAGGTATTTCTCCTGATAGTCATAATTCACGCGCGCGATATACGAATAAGTGCCGTTCTGCGTTTTTCCCCCGCCGTTTCCCTGTGTGCCGGATGCCAGATTCAAATCATAGACGCCCGAGTCTTCAAAGTTCTCACGGGCAGCCACCAGCTTCTTTGTCACATACTTTTCGGCGTTGATGCCAATCATGGCCGATATGTTGTGTGAACCGGCAAACGTATTCTTATACTTCAGCAAAGCAGAATAATACTGGTACAGCATATTGTTGGCCTGCGTCAGATATCCGGGGTTATGAGAATCCTTGATGTTCAGCACATCCGTAGGATAAGTGAGCGACTGCTGCGTGTTGTTCACGATTTCCGTTGCCGGATTTCCCCACCAGTCATAAGTCTGCACAGGAATCACGTAACGCTCCCGCCGGTATTCTTCGTTCTGAAACGACATCATACCCTCAAAGCTGATGCCCTTCCATATATCCACTATCGCTTTCAAGTCAACACGGGTGGTCAGGTTGGTGTTTTCATCTCGTCCGCCGTCAGATGTTGCCGCAGCAGGCTGACGGTCGCCCACTTTTCCGTAATTGGCATACCACTGGCCGTAAGGATTCTTGGCCGGGAAAAGCGGCGGTTCGTAACCGTAAAGCGTATTGTCAAGACCCGCAGACGGAGAAGAAGTGTTCGTCCGGACCATACTGGCCGCCGTTTCCAGCTTGAACCAGTCGGTCAGCTTGATGCCATAGTTCAAACGGAGGTTGATCTGTTTCTGTCCGTCGTATGCCGTGGCAAGATTACCCTGGTTGTCGGCATACAAGGCCGAAATACGATAGTCGCTCTTGTCGGTTGATCCCGAGATGCTCAAGTTATGCTGGTAAGAATAACGCGTGCGGAACATTTCGTCCTGGCGGCGCGAGTTGGCAAGAAAGATCTTTTCCCCCCAATCGGTATGGTTTATGGTATAGATTCCTTCATACCCCGACTGCATCAGAAGCAGATTCTCTTCGTTCAGCCATCCCCACCAGTTCTTGATGGTTTCTTCCTTGTTCGCCTCCAGCCATACGGTGGCATATTCCTGCATCGTCGGAGAGAACGCAGTGATGCCGTCTGTGGTGAAACGCATGTTGAAGTCATAGTTGACATTGACTTTTCCTTTACCTTTTTTGGTGGTGACAAGTATGACACCGTTTGCAGCCTTCGCTCCATAGATAGAAGCCGAACCGTCTTTCAGCACGCTTATCGTTTCTATATCATCGGGGTTCATGTTCTGGAAAGAAACGCCGTTCAAGGCCGGAACACCGTCAATCACGATCAGCGGAGAACCTCCATTTACGGACGTTGCGCCACGGATCTGGAAAGCAATGCCTTCGTTACCCGGACGGGACGAGGCGCGCGTAACGGTCAAACCCGGAGTCTGTCCCTGCAAGGCCAGACCGACATTGGTAACGGCACGGCTCTCAAACACTTTTTCATCCACCTGGTCAATAGCGCCGGTCAGCGTGGTCTTCTTCTGCACGCCATAACCAACCACAACCACTTCATCAAGCACCTTATTGTCTTCTTTCAGGACAATCCGGTTCAACTCTTTGCTGGAAGCCGGAAAAGAGGCCGTCTGATAACCGATATACGAAATTTCAATAACCGCATTCCGCGATGAAACGTTCAGCACAAAATTGCCGTCAATATCTGTTATCACGGCATTCGTGGTTCCCTTCTCAACCACATTGGCTCCAATCACAGTTTGCCCCGAAGGGTCAAACACCTGGCCTTTCACCGTTATTTTCTGCATGGCCGTCTGTGCATGGAAAGTTTCGGCATCAGCCGGCAAAACTCCTCCCGCCAGAATGGCAGAAGCCATGAATGCAGAAAAAAGCAGTTTCTTAGACGAAAAGACTAACAAATCATTTTTCATACAATTAAATTTAATAACACATTATATACATCATATCATATACATTTTCTGAGAAACTCGCGCACCTGCCGCCGGCCGGCCAGCAGATGGCCCTCGACTGTACGTTTCGACAAGTTCAGGCTTTCAGCAATCTCATCCGCCGTCATTTCGCCGAAACGGGACATCCGGTAAATGGTACGGCACTTGCGGGGAAGACACTCCACTTTTCTCAGCTCCACCTGCAACAGATCGCCGGCAATCACTTCGCTTTCCGCATCCTGTACGGAAGCGGAAAGTCCTTCCATCAAATAAGCTGAGATTTCCTGATGTCTGCAATGACGGCGCAGCCAGTCGGTCGCCAAGTTTCTTGCTATGGTAAAAAGGAAATGACGCACCGTTTCTTCATTCAGCATTCTGCGATATTCCAGCAGGCGGAGGAAAGCATCGTGTGTCAGATCTCTCGAATCTTCCTCACATTCCACCTTTCTCAGGATGTACCGGTAAACGCTGTCCCGACACTCGCGATAAGTGCGGTCAACCAGCAAATAGGATGCGTCAGATGAGCTTTTCATAATATCTTTGTTCTTGTTATTGACGCAAAAGTATGCCAAACAAGCAAAAACGCCCCGTATTATAGTAACAATTGATGCAACATTTGTAACAAATGAATACATCCGCGCTCAAAAAGGGAGTATAAGCCATCAGGAAAGGTTTCCGCCGCCCACCGGAGCCCCTCAAAAACATGACGGGACAAGTTGCTCAACGTGATGGGAAAGATTGGTCAAGATGACGGCTCATTTTATAAAAATAACGGCTCATCTTTTGAAGCCTCTCTCCAAAGGAAATCCGGGAGCCGGAAAATTCCGCCCCTACTGTTCTTCCTTTCCATTTAAATTATTAATTTTGCGGCTGATTACATGAAACCCAAACGGAAAATAATCATTAGACACATATACAAATGGAATTAGCAAGCAAGTACAATCCCGCCGATGTGGAGGGAAAGTGGTACCAGTATTGGCTGGACAACAAACTTTTCAGTTCGAAACCTGACGGACGTGAACCTTATACCATTGTCATTCCGCCTCCTAACGTGACGGGAGTCCTCCATATGGGACACATGCTGAATAATACCATCCAAGACATTCTGGTACGCCGCGCCCGCATGATGGGGAAAAACGCATGCTGGGTGCCGGGAACCGACCATGCTTCGATCGCTACCGAGGCCAAGGTGGTGAACAAGCTGGCGCAGCAGGGCATCAAGAAGACTGACCTTACACGCGAGGAGTTTCTGAAACACGCATGGGCGTGGACAGAAGAACACGGGGGCATCATCCTGAAACAGCTCCGCAAGCTCGGAGCTTCGTGCGACTGGGACCGCACGGCATTCACCATGGACGAAACCCGCAGCAAGAGCGTAATCAAAGTCTTCGTAGACCTGTATAACAAGGGACTGATTTACCGCGGTGTGCGCATGGTGAACTGGGATCCGAAGGCACTGACCGCCCTGAGCGACGAGGAGGTTATATATAAGGAAGAGCACAGCAAGCTGTATTACCTTAAATATTATGTGGCCTCCTCAACTCCCTCCGAGGGGGCTTCCTACGCCGTAGTCGCCACCACCCGTCCCGAAACAATCATGGGAGATACGGCCATGTGCATCAATCCGAACGACCCGAAGAACCAGTGGCTGAAAGGCAAGAAAGTGATCGTTCCGCTGGTAAACCGCGTAATCCCGGTGATTGAAGACGAATACGTGGATACAGAGTTCGGAACAGGATGTCTGAAGGTGACTCCGGCCCACGATGTGAACGACTACATGCTGGGCGAAAAGCACAACCTGCAGAGCATCGACATCTTCAACGACAACGGAACCATCAGCGAAGCCGCGGGACTGTACGTAGGCATGGACCGCTTTGCCGTGCGCGAACAGATTGAAAAAGACCTCGAAGCAGCCGGACTGCTCGAAAAGGTGGAAGCCTATACAAACAAGGTGGGCTTCTCCGAACGTACCAACGTGCCCATCGAGCCGAAACTCTCCATGCAGTGGTTCCTGAGCATGAAGCATTTTGCCGACATGGCTCTGCCTCCGGTGATGAACGACGAACTGAAATTCTACCCGCCGAAATACAAGAACACTTACCGCAACTGGCTGGAGAACATCAAGGACTGGTGCATCAGCCGCCAGCTTTGGTGGGGACACCGCATCCCGGCCTGGTATTTGCCGCAAGGAGGATTCGTTGTTGCCGAAACACCGGAACAGGCTCTTGAACTGGCGAAAGCAAAGTCGGGAAATCAGGATCTGAAAGCGGAAGATCTGCGCCAGGATGAAGACTGCCTCGACACATGGTTCTCTTCATGGCTGTGGCCGATTTCGCTGTTCAACGGAATACTTGACCCGCACAACAAGGAAATAGACTACTACTATCCTACCAGCGACCTGGTGACGGGACCGGACATCATCTTCTTCTGGGTGGCGCGCATGATTATGGCGGGATACGAGTACATGGGCGACATGCCGTTCAAGAACGTGTACTTCACCGGTATCGTGCGTGACAAGATCGGACGCAAGATGTCGAAATCGCTCGGAAACTCGCCCGACCCGCTGGAACTGATCGACAAATACGGAGCCGACGGCGTGCGCATGGGAATGATGCTTGCCGCTCCTGCCGGAAACGACATTCTCTTCGATGAAGCCCTCTGCGAACAGGGACGCAACTTCAACAACAAGATATGGAACGCCTTCCGCCTTGTCAAGGGATGGCAGGTGGCTGAAACGGAACAGCCGGAATATGCACGCCTGGCAACCGACTGGTTTGAGGCGATGCTTGCCCGGACAGCAGAAGAGCTGAACGACCTGTTCGGCAAATACCGTCTGAGCGAAGCGCTGATGCTGGTTTACAAACTCTTCTGGGACGAATTCTCAAGCTGGTACCTGGAGCTGGTGAAGCCGGCTTACGGACAGCCCATCGACAGCATCACTTACGGAAAGACACTGGCCTTTTTCGAAACGCTGCTGAAGCTGCTCCACCCGTTCATGCCGTTCATTACCGAAGAGCTGTGGCAGCACATCTACGACCGCAAGCCGGGCGAAAGCATCATGTGCAGCCCTCTCAACGCATTACAGGCCGAAGCTTCAGACGCTCAGGATGCATTGCTGAAACGGTTTGAAGAGTTCAAGGAGATTGTCAGCGGAATCCGTACCATCCGCCAGCAGAAAAACCTCGCACAGAAAGAACAGCTGGAACTGCAGATCGTATCTTCAAAAGGACTTGCCGGAGAAGGATGGGGCGAGGCTCTCGCCAAACTCTGCAACCTGTCTGGCATAAAGGCCGTCGAAACAAAATCAGAAGGAGCCGCTGCATTCATGGTAGGAACAACCGAATATGCCGTTCCGCTGGGCAACCTGATCAATGTGGAAGAAGAGCTGAAGAAGCTGGAAGCCGACCTGAAATACCAGGAAGGATTCTTGCAGAGCGTGCTGAAAAAGCTCGCCAACGAGAAGTTCGTGAGCAAGGCCCCCGCAAACGTCATCGAAATGGAACGCAAGAAGCAGGCTGATGCAGAAACAAAGATCGCCGCACTGAAGGAAAGCATCGCTGCATTGAAAAAATAGAAAGAAAAGCCCTTCCAAACCTCCCCCGAAAGGGAGGCTTCAGGGAAGCAGACTTAGAAACTGTTTTGAATTTATCGTGTGCTGATTTGGGATGAGTTTTTGAGGCATTTCCGTTTGTGTGATGAGGAAGATAGCGGGCTATCTGACGAAGAACAGAAGCGGAAAAGACCAAAAAATAGACCAAAGCACACACGAAAACGAACAGAACACATCAAGCCAAGAAAAACTTTTTGGAGAAATTCAAAACAGTTTCTTAATAAGCTCCCTCTCGGGTAGAAGCGTGTGTCCAGACAAGCAACCGGACCCACGCTTCTTTTTTTGACAGTCTGTCATGCAATCTGACACATTTTCACGAAAACTGACAAACAGACATTATCCCGTCCTCCCCCTTCCATACCTACAGACCGAAAAGTTGATTTACATCAATAATTTGCTGTTTCAACTCATTTTTATGCTATAAAACATATTTACGTACAAAAAAGGCATTATCTTTGCATCGTATTAAACGAACAGAAGTTCAAGAAACAGGATAACAAAAAAGAAAGGTCCTCCGCGAGGAGCGCCAGAAATACTAAACTAGGTATTAGATAGAATACACAAAGTAACTAACTAAAGCAAATGAAAGGGTAACAATTATGAAAAAGGTAAAAAGTATTTTCAAGCAGATTTCAAAAGCAGATCCTATGATCTGGGGTTACGTAATGCTGAGTGAAAACACTCGCACGAAGTAACCCGATGCCGAGGCGGAACTTTCCGATGAAGCATCGTTGAAAAAAGAATCCGACGACCGTCAAGGTCTTGACATATAAAAGGTCCGGAAAGCAATGATTCGATAAAGAATCGGCTTTCCGGACCTTTTTTCCGTTCCGTTTAAGGAAGTCGCGGATCAAGGCTTATACTCCTTGCCCACAACCAGTTTGTCGCCGGTAAGATCGACTTCAAACAGATGAGGCACACGGATGTAGTTTCCGTTGTCGTTATAATGACTGTGCACAGCCATCAGCCATTTGCCGCCAAATGTCTTGAACAGCATTCCATGGCCGAAATCCGGCGGAGTTATCGGATCCTTTTCCTGCACCCACGGCCCGTCGAGCGTACCGCTCTTTGAATAGGCCACTCCCTGTGTGTACACGTCACGTATCCAGCTTGTCCAGATTATTCCCAGACGTCCGGTATCGGTGCGGAACAGATAAGGCCCGTCTGTCACCCGGTTTGGTCTGACACTGCCGTCGGCGGTCGCCTCACGGCTCCAGGGCGAATCGCTTGCCCGGAACAGAAGCTTGCCTTCGCCAACCGATCCGCTCAGATCCGGCTTCAGTTCGATTTTCTCAATGGTTCCGTTGTTGTTCTGCAACCATTCGTGGCAGTAAACCATATAAGGCTTTCCGTCCTTGTCCACCCAGAATGTTCCGTCGAGCGTAGACTTTCCGGCAGGCAGATAAACCGGATCCTCCATCGGCCCGTAAGGCCCGTAAGGACGGTCGCTCACAAGCACATGGCTTGCACGGCGTTCAACCGGCGTTCCTCCAACCGTATCAATCTTTATGGCAGGATTGGTGAAAGTGGCGAAATAATAATACTTGCCTTTATACGCGTGAAGTTCGGCAGCCCAGATCATCGGATCCGCCCCCATCCACGAAGCAGTATCAATCCGAACCACATCAAACGGCCCTTCCCACAGCTTCAGTTCCTTGCTCTTCCACATTTTGCCTCCCGTACCGGTCATGTAATAGGTGGCCGTCTTGCGGTCGGGCAGAATGCACGGGTCGCTCAGCAGGATGGAATCCGTCGGAATCAGATTCTTTTCCTCCAGCTTTCCATTAGAAAAATCATCCAAGGTCCAGCTGTCAAACCACTTGATTACCGGCGTTCCGTCGCGGAAAAGAATCGGAAGCCAGATATACCGTGCATCGCTCGGATGTTCCGGACGCCAGTTGTCGGCCATAAACATGAAAGCATCTTTCTTTCCGGGAATCGGAAGCACGTATGTGCTCTGTCCGTGGAATGTGAGGTCCGCATCATCGCCCATACATGGATTAGGATGCTGCGTCCAAGGCCCCCAGATGCTCGGAGCGGAAAACATGCGCGCTTCATTAGGCGCCCATCCCGTACAGCCGGAAGTAATCATCCAATATGTCCCGTCTTTTTTAAATATTGCCGGAGCTTCATTATGCCCCGCGGGAGCGATGCGTATATATTTTCCCGTATGGCTCAAATAGTCGTCGCTCAGCTCGGCAATCTGCAGCGTCAGGTTGTCTTCCGAAGAATAAATGTGATAGCCTTTCCCGTCATCATCCACAAACAGCTGCATGTCGCGCGCCATCTGTCCTCCCTCCAGGTCACGCTTCACGAAAAGTCCCTTGGCTATGGCATCGTACCACGTGGGAGTCCACCATGCCTTATATTTCTCCACATCCAGCGTATCGAATACCGCGCGCTGCTCTTCCGTCATGTCGAAGGGAAGTTTTCCCGGATTGATACGTCCCGAACGGAGATACTTGAAAGGTCCTGTCGGGCTGTCGGCAACAGCTACAGCCGAACGGGCGGCCGCATACCCCTTCCCTTTCAGCTCCAGATGGAACCACATGACAAATTTCCCGGTCTTTTCGTTATAAATCACCTTCGGGCGTTCCATCACGCACCCTTGGGCGATATCGCTGGTTTCATCGCCGGTGACCACAGGCAGCACGGCTCCCTCATTTTTCCAGTCGGTCAGGTTCTTCGACGAATAACACATGATGCCTACCATCGCCGCGCTTGTCGTGTCCGACTTGTTTTCGCCATACCAATAAAAAGTGCCGTCATGATAAAGGATTCCTCCTCCATGCGCGTTTACATGCACGCCCTTATCATCCGGCCATATCTCTCCGGGACGAATCTCTCCCGCTTCCTTCTGTCCCGAACACGAAGAAAACGCCAGGGCAACAAGACACATTGCCCACGCCAATAAAGTTGTCTTTTTCATGGTTAAGTAGATGTTGAGAATTTGTTTATACAAGATCTGTCTGTTCTGAAACGCAGATCAACGCGGATTTTCGCAGATGATTGCACTGATTATCTGCGTTAATCTGCGAAAATCCGTGTTTCTGATAATATCATTTGATTTTGCACGCTTACTTAATAATGTCTATTGATACACCCTCACATAATCAATTTCATAACGCATCGGATAAGCCTCATCCGAAACTTCTCCGCCGTTGTCGCCGCCTACCGCCAGATTCAGCAGCACATAATGAGGCTGCATAAACGGATTCTTACCTTCGCCCAGTTTCCCGTTGAACGTATCCTTCAGCAAGATTTCATTGAGCAGCTCGTCGTCAAGATAAAGGCGGATGGCCTCCTCATCCCAGTCCATTCTCCAGATATGGAACTCTGAAGCCCAATCGGGATCCTTCTCCAGAAAATGGGCGAAAGGAACCGCCTTGCTGTTCCATTTAGCAACATAACGCCGATCCGTTCCCCATGCAGCGTTTGCCAGAATGTGCGGGACACCCTGCTTGCGGTAAAACTCCATGATGTCAATCTCACCGTTTGACGGCCATTCCATCGCATTGCCCAATGTCCAGATGGCCGGCCATGCGCCTTTTCCGACAGGAATACGGGCACGCACAACAAAACGTCCGTACATAAACTCTTTCTTCCCCGAGGTGTTGACCGAAGAAGAAGTGCATTCAATCGAGTCGCGCGACGTGCGCCAGTCCGTACTCCCCTTCCTGTACCACGGATTGGGACGCTTCTCCTTCCGTGCTTCAATCACCAGCAGCCCGTCCCTGCAATAAGCGTTGTCCGGCTGGTACCACTGCAGTTCGTGATTCCGGGCAAAGCCGTTTTCATAGTTCCACACACAAGTGTCGAGCCTGCCGTCGGCATTGAACTCGTCACTCCAAACCAGTTTGTAGTCTTTCTGCGCAAAAGATGCAACGGCACAGAAAGACAATAACAGCCCCATTAATTTTTTCATGCAAATATTCTTTTTTCTATATCTGACAAAGTAAATCATTTCTTCGTAACGGAACAAATCACCTGCGCATTTTGCGGAAGTTTTTCAACCAGTACTCCGTACTCGAAGACCGTAGCGGCCGGAGCCAAGGTTGGACGAATCTCCACATCCAGATGATACGTCCCTCCTTCCTGATAGAATGCATAGCTGCATTCCGGAACATTACGAGAACTCTCTTTTCCCAACAAAAGCGTGTAGGCAGAGAAATCGATGTCAAGAAGCCCGTTTACCGATGCATCAGACTCAGACACAAACTCCAGCAGCTCTTCCTGGGAACGGATAGTATGAAAATCGCCGACATTCAGACTGCTGTTCAAAGAACAGTTGTATTCTTCTGCTATCGGCAGAGCTATTCTGTCGTCATCGTTACACGCCGCTAATGGAAAAAGTAACAAGAATAAAAAAACTTTCCAATAACTCATATTCAAAATGCTATTTTATAGTAGAAAACCGACTGAAAACAAAAAGCCCGTCCAGATTCATCTGCCCCTTTTTCAACAACAAACAATTGAAGAAACAATGGATGTCACAGAACAAACCTGAACGGGCTTCTGCAAATCTATCCCCTATTATTGATAAACGCGGACATAATCCACATAATACTTCATCGGGAACTCTGAATCTGAAGGATCGCCGCCGTTAGAACCTACAGCAAGATTCAGCCAAACATAGGCACCGAAACCTTCGAAATCGTTTGAGAACGGATTCTGATAAGCTCCTTCCAGCCTGCCGTCACCTCCACTTCCATTCATAGTCTGACTGAGTGCAATCTCATTCATCAGCTCATCATCGATATACAGGCGCAGATACTCTTCGTCCCAGTCCATCCGCCAGATATGATACTTTTCAGCCCATTGAGGATCTTTAGCTGTAAATTCTTCCAACGGACGGTTGTAAGACTGCCACTTCCCGCTCCAACGTGTGTCAGATCCCCAGCAGAAATTGGCATGAAGACTTGGTTTTCCATCCACAAGATAATATTCCAGAAGATCGATTTCACCGTTCAACGGCCATTCCCACCAGTTACCGCAAGTCCAGATAGCCGGCCATGCACCCAAATCGGTCGGGATTTTGGCACGGACAAGCAGACGTCCGTATTTAAACTCAAACTTACCGCTTGAGTTCATGCTGGCAGAAGTATACTCAGCATACTGACGGTTTTTCTTCCAGTCACTGCTGCCGGCTTCATAGTTCGGATTTGCCACACGCTCTCTCTTGGCAATGAACACCATGTTGCCGTTTCCGTCCATTTCAGCGTTGCCTTCCTTCTTGTACCACTGCAGTTCCTGATTCCGCTGGAAACCTTCCTCCAGTCCCCATTTAGCCGGGTCAGGAGCACCCGTACCATTGAACTCGTCATTCCATACCAGCGACATGCCGTCGATTTCCTGCTTCGGGTCTGTCATGTCGGGCTGTGTCGGGTCGAGCTGCGGAAGCTGGAACATCAGCATCAACGTATTGACCACATCATTGATTACCAGAGAAGAAGAGTTGACAATCTGGAGCGGAAGTACAAAGATGGCATTTTCATTCTCCGCCCTGATCGGATCTCTCAACAAAGCGCCACGATGAATTGTGATTGCCACGGAATCTGAAACCGTAGCACCGGCTTTCATCGTAATCTGGTTTGCAGACAAATCATAATACGACTCATCCATCAGAAGGGCATCTTTATATACCTGATAAGCAGTATTTTCCGTAGCAGACAGTTCGATTGCCTTTTGCAAAGAATCGGCCGCTACAACAATATCAACCGTACAGTCAGCCGGAGCCGGCTGATTCTGATAAAGCGAAGCAGAGATATAAATTACGGTATCACTGGTCTGCTCTTCTTCAAGCACAATTTTCTTATTGCAGGAAGAGCCATCCCAGGCATCCCTCGCCTCTTTTATGGCCAGCCACTGATAATCTGTATTGTATCTGTTATCCTCATCGCTGCACCCGGTAGCAATGCACGCCCCGGCTACAAAGGGAAACATCCATTTAGCTATAGTAGTCATTTTTTTCATATGCTTTTAATCTAATTCAACGGTTTCAGGATCATAAACTTCTAATTCAACATCGTAGAACTTGAATTCAGCCATGTGGAAATAACCCGCATTATTCGTAACGGCAGTTACATAATAGCGAAGATGTGTGAACGGTTTTCCAGCATCCACATAATCGCTAACTATATGTGAGCCCCATGTCGATGCGAACCCGCTTAATGTAGTCACCGTTTCCCATTCACTACCATCATTGCTGATTTGCAGTTCAACGACTGTAGGAAATCCTTCTCCACTACCTCCAGAAGCACGATTCCACCACTCAACGGCAAACACCTGATGCTCTTCATTAAAGTTTACCTGAATATAGTGAGGAAGCGGATCCGGATTATGCCAGTTTCCATGAAAAAAATCGTTCGTATTTCCATTCACTAAGTTTTCAATCGGTCCCTCTGTCAGTTCCGGTGCATCTGTATACAATTGGCTGGCGTCCAGCTTCACTTCCGTACGAGCTTTTTCTGTAATCACTATCGGAGCTTTACCCGACACAGCCTTGAACGAAGTCACTTCGCTTCCCTCATTGTTCGCGTTGAATGTCTGGAAGAAGAATTCATATTCACCGAAACGGGCACGTGTGTCGTCAATCAGCATACTGTCCGTTTCCAATGAAGAAATCTTGTAAACCGTTTCATCAAGCAAAGGGTCTGTGTACCATATTTTCAGATACGCATACGCGTCTTCAGACGGTTTCGTCCACTTCAGCTTTATCTGTCCCGGCAAAGCCTCCGAAGTAATGGCCGAAGTCTCGATGGGCGCAGGAGTACCCGTGTACCCCTGCACTTCAAATGTTTCCAGCTTATCGTCACAGCCTGTTCCGAAACAAGCCAATGCAAAAGCCGCAATCATATATTTCAGTTTCATATTACAATACGTTTAAATAATGTTTAAACCAAATTCAAATCACCATCCCGGATTCTGGGTCAGATTCGGGTTTTTGCGGATTTCGCTGTCCGGAATCGGGAACAGATACATCTTGTCGTCCCAGTAGCGCGATTTCGGCACACGGTTATATGTATATCTGTCGCCGTTCTTCGTAATCTGCATTTCAATGATGCTTCTCTGCGATGCTCCATCCTTCCAGCGGCGTACATCCCAGAAACGGTGTCCCTCGAATGCCAGTTCAACCATACGCTCGCGACGGTACTTCTCGGTAAACTCGTCGTTGCTCAAGCCTGTCGGGAAGCCCGGCATATTTACATCCGAACGGCTGCGCACCACATTGACAGCATCTACGGCAGACATGGTAAATGTCGCGTCTGTCGCATCGGCAGAACCCAGGTAATTAAACACAGCTTCCGCATAGTTCAAGTAGAACTCGCCCAAACGGTATGTCACCCAGTTGTGGCGCGTAGAACCGCTTCCCGTGGATGTACTGATGTCAATGGTTTTGTCCAGATACTTCTTCAGATAATATCCCGTGGGAGTAGCTCCAGCCAGAGGAAGCCCGTTGCGTCCGCCCTGATAAGTTTCCAGCGGATTCGGATTCGTATCCGGCCATTTGTCACCGTTCACGGCAATTGTCATTGCCAGACGGGGATCACGGCCCGCATACGGGTCTGTCTGGTCATAGCCGCTTCCCGGCTCATCCCACGCAAGTCCCGTAGCCTGCATCTCGTATGCGTCAATCAGCGTCTGCGTCGGACAGTTTCCGGAATTTCCGTTCTCCATACCCACAGGGAAATTGGTTGTTTCCGGCCAGTTCATATCCCCCACGCGGCGAACAAAAATCATCTCGCCAGCCTGCCAATTGTTGGTTCCCCAGATTTCTGAATACTTGCCCAAAGAGATTCCGTTGGCTGTGCAGAAATCGATGACATCCTTGTTGGCCTGAGCCGCCTGCCTCCACAAGCCCGAATTGTTTTCCTTGTTAAAGAGCGGGCTTGCCCAATAAAGCAGCGTGCGCGCTTTCAGAGCCATAACAGCCTGCTTGGTTACACGGCCTCCGTCGGTGCTCGAACCGTTGGCAGCATCTCCCACCAGATCCGAATATCTCACAGGAAGCTGGTCTGCCTCAAGTATCGCATCGCATTCTTTCACAATGAAATCAAACACATCGGCCACCGGAGTGCGGGTCACCTGATTCGCCTCGTCTTCCGTAAGCACTTTGGTAATCAAAGGCACATCACCGTAGGCACGCGCCAGATTGAAATAGAAATAGGCGCGCAGGAAACGCACTTCATACGGATAGCGGTTGAAGCGTTTCATCTCTGCCTCGTAATCCTTGTCATACTTCAGTTCCGAGAAGTCCGCGTTCACATATTCCGTCAAAAAGAAGTTTGCCCTGCGGATGCCTGCAAAGTCCCAGCGGCTGTAAGGGTTCGACGGACTCCAGCGTCCGTCGGTATATCCGAACACGGACGACCAGCTCCACGCATATTCCGACTCATCGCAGGCGGAACAGAGAGAACCGTCGGTGGGAATATCCGAATCCAGAAAGCTGTAGATGTCGGTCACAACACCTGCCGTACGGTCGAAGTCGGTAAACACATAGTTCTTGTCGTATGTCGTATATTCGTGATAGTCCAAGTCGGCACACGAAACCATCAGCGACATACAAGCCAACCCGAATAATATTCTTTTCTGTTTCATAGTCTTTTCTTTTACCTTTTAATAATCAGAATCCTACAGACAGACCCACATTGATGGAGCGCGTGGTAGGTATTCCGTTGCCCAATGACGCGGGATCGATTTCATTGATATGGTCCCAGCAGAACAGGTCGACACCTCTCACATACACCTTCGCCGTGTTCAGATGCCATTTGCTGATGAGCGAATACGGAAGCTTGTAATAGATTTCCATATTGCGCAATTTCAGGAACGAACCGTTTTCAAGCCATACAGAACTGCTCTGCGTGTTGTTCTGCACAGTCTGTGTAGTCAGACGCGGGTAGCGTGCTGTCGGATTCTCCGGAGTCCAGCGGTTGGCATAGTAATAGTGCGAAATGGCGTTTCCGTCAGTCAGCGGACGGTAAAGGCCGCTCAACGTTGTCCACGAAGTATAGTGTCCCAGTCCCTGGAAGAACGCATTGACACCGATGCCCTTCCATTCCAGTCCGACATTGAAGCCGTAATAGATTTCGGGCACGCTCGAATTGTAGCCCAAAGCCACCTGGTCGAACTCGTCAATGAAACCGTCGTTGTTCTGGTCCTTGTATTTGATGTCACCGGGCTTCACTTCACCGAAACGCTGTTCGGGACTGTTGTCGATATCAGCCTGGTCAACGAAATAACCGATAGCCTGATAGCCGAAGATCTGTCCCACCGGCTTGCCTGTGCTGTACAGGTAATCGTATGCCTTGGTTTCTTCCAGCTGTTCCTTGATGATGTTCTTCGTGAAGCTGAACGTACCGCCGAGATTCAGTCGGAAGTCGCCGAACTTCTTCATATAGTCAAGGCCGATTTCAACGCCTTTCGTATCCACGATTCCGGCATTCTCGTAAGCGGGAGTAGCTCCCAGCACCGACGAATATTTGCCGCCCGTAGTAACCCAGATGTCCTGCCGTCTTTCATAGAACCCGTCCACCATCAGCGTCAGACCGCCGAACAGCGTGGCGTCCACACCGATATTATACTTATATCCCTTTTCAGTGGTTCCGCCCAACGAAGGAAGCTGCCCTTCCGTATAAGGGCTTCCGCTGTTGCTGAAGTTATCCTGAATGGGATAGCCGCTGCCGCCCACCATCTGTGTATACCAGTAGCCGTTGTACGGAATGTTGTCCGTATTGATGATGCCGAACGAACCGCGCAGTTTCAGGAAGTTGATCCACGAAACGTCTTTCATGAAACTTTCATTCGTGATGTTCCATGCCAGACCTACGGTAGGCGACACATGCCACTGGTTGCCGGTTTCAAGCAGGTTGGAAGCCGAAGCTACCAAAGCAAAATCAAGGAAATAGCGGTTCTTGAATCCGTAATGGGTATACCACGACCAGTTGCAGTGATACAGTGTAGAATTGATGTTCACGTTGTTGTCATACTTATAGGTATACATCAATGTCGTATATACCTTGTGGTCGCCGAACTGACGCTGCCAGTCCACATTCGCCATGAAGTTGAACGAACGGTACTGCCAGTCCAGCTTGCTTCCGCCTGCCATTTCCGTATCTTCACCGCCCGTAAACTCATTGAACGAACTCGGTTTGCCGTCAGTCCATCCCGTCACCGACGTGCTTCCATAACGGTATGACATCGTATGGTCTTCCCAATAAGAAGCCACCTTGTCATAGCCCATGCGGAAAGACGCGCCCAGCCCTTCGGTAATGGCCGACAAATCCTGACGCAAGGTCATGTCTGCCCACAAGCCGAGTGTATGGCCTTTCGAATAGCCCCGTCCCTGCACCAGCGCTACCGGGTTGGAAGTACCGCTCCAGGTGGCGTTACCTCCCCACAGTCCGTCTTCCGTGCGGATAGGGAAAGCGGCGGAAGGAGTGGTATACAGTTTGCCTATCAAGTCGTCGCTGCCCAATCCCGGACGGCTGAACTCGTTCAAGGTTCCCATGATGTTCACCTGCAGTTTGGTAGTCGAAGTAACGTCAATGTCCAGGTTGCTTCTCAAGTTGGCTTTCGAATACTTTTCCTGTGTAGAAAATCCTTCAGGAGAATTGGTGTTGGCATAGAAACCGCGTCCGTTCTGCAGGTTAAGCATCGTGAAGTAGCGCAGCTTGGAAGAACCGCCGCGGAAAGTCAGCGTAGCGATATCCGACTTGCCCCTGTCACGGTAAACCTCGTCCCACCAGTTGACATTCGGGTAGTAGTAAGGATATTGTCCGCTCTTGAAGGCATCCAGTTCGTTCTGCGTATAGCGTGCAGAAAGCCCGTCGTTTGCCCGTGCCTCGTTCATGGCCATCGCATAGGTATAGGCATCGGCCATTTCCGGGATACGGTTCTGATAAGTGAATCCATGATCATAAGAGAAAGTGATGTCGCGGGATTTGTATTTGCCTCGCTTGGTCACAATGTTGAGCACACCGTTGATACCCTTGTAGCCATAGAGGGCGATGGCAGCGGCATCACGCAGCACCGTAACCGATTCAACTTCTTCGGGCGACAGGTAGCGCAGCACATTGTAGGCGTTGTCACGCTCCAGTCCGTCAACCACTACAAGGATTCCGTTGTTTCCGTTCAGCGACTTCTGTCCGCGGATGAACATCGAGGGAATCTGCTCCCACATCACTCCGGTAGTCTGCATGTTCGTCAGACCTGCCACATTTCCGTACATCGAATTGCCCAATGTATAGGAAGAGCGGTTGTCAATCTTGTCGCTGTAAACCACCGAAGCAGAACCGGTGGACTCACCGTATGTCTGGTTCAGTCCGAAGCCGTAGTTCACCTTCTCCGAAGCCAGATCCATGACAATCGTCATGCTCTTTCCGACCTCCACATCCACGGTCTTCACCGCATCGTACGGAGTAAGAATCTGAAGTTTCGCATCCTTTATTGCAGGAATGACGAACTTGCCGGTAGCATCTGTAGAAACCATCGATTCAGGCTCTCCGACTACAGTCACGGCAGCTCCCGACACAGGATTTCCCGACCGGTCGAACACCACCCCGGTCACGTCAACCTTTTCCTGAGCCATCGCGTGCATACCCATACACGCAAGCATAGTCAAAGTCAATATTTTTTTCTTCATCGTTTTCTGTTTTAAAATTTAAAGAATAAGCATTACCAGCCCGGATTCTGAACCAGACCATAACCCTTGTTCACTTCGCTTACCGGGAAAGCGGCAAGATACCATTTCGGATCGAATCCGTTCCACCAAGAACGTCCTGAGTTGGAGAGCTGGAAAGATGTGTAAGTAAACTGGGTAGGCTTCGGACCTCTTGAAGCTTCCGGCTTGTCCGACCATGAGCCTGTTCCGCCATCGGCACGCTGTATCAGCAGACCGTGCAGCGGACGCTGGAACAAATCGGCACGCTTGTAGCGGATCATATCAAAGAAACGCACGTCTTCCAGTCCGAGTTCGCAGGCACGCTCGTTCAGAATAGCTTCGAGCACCTTGTCAGAAGAACTTACGTCTACACCGCTCTCTCTCAATCCTTTCAGGCCGACACGGTCGCGGATTATATTCACCTGAGCGATGGCATCGTCTGTCCTGTCGGCTTTCAGCAACGCTTCGGCATAAATCAGATACATTTCAGCCAGACGCAGGTAAGGCCATTGCGGATAAGTGTTGGCAAGACTGTTCGCTCCTTCCAGATAGAACTTGTAAAGCCCGAATCCCGTAGCGTACATGCCTGTTTCGGTATGTGTGCTGTTGGCATTCTCGCGTCCGCCGTCCCAAAGCTCTACCTGACGGCCGCTGTACGTAGCGCCGTTCACCAGAATGGTTTCATACAGACGCGGGTCGCGCGTGGGCTGGTTGTTGTCGTTATCCTTGAAGAACATTGTGTTTTCATTCACCGCCTTGTAGAAATCGAACGGAGTACCGTCACTCATCGGGAACATTTCCATATACTCCAGCGTCGGCGTATTACATCCGTTGATGACAGGTCCGTTGCCGTCAACCCAATAATATTTCCAGGCATCCCAGCTATTGAACTTGCCGATGTAGCGTGTGGTGATCAGCAGCTCCATATTGTCCTGTGAAGTCAGGTATGCATGGCGGAAAGCTTCACGGTAGCTCTGGCAGTCAGTCTTTGCAGACTTCATCAGTTCGTAATGTCCTTTTGAAGCCAATGTTTCAAAGAAATCCTCACAGGCATCCAGACATTCCGTCCACAGTTCCGGCTTGTAGCCGCCATACCAAACCATGTGATTGGTGACAGCTTCCTGCGGTTCTGCCGTACAATACGGCTGCGAATCATTGAACAGCGGACTTGCCGCAAAGAGCAGGATCTTACATTTCAAGCCCATTGCACTCGCCTGAGTCATACGCCCCTGCCAGTTTGATTCGCCGTCGGCGGTCAAATCCCACGGAAGCACCCCAGCCGCCTCATCGCAGAGCCGGGTCATGAACTTCACGGTTTCGTCCACCGTGCCGCGCGGCACCTGATAATCGTTTTCGGCTTCAAACGAACCTTCCACAATAGGCAGTCCGCCAAAATGACGGAACATGTCGAAATAGCGTGCGGCTATAATCACTTTGGCTTCCGCTTTCAGCCGTTCCTTCTCGTCAGCCTCCATATCGGGCACACGGTCTACATTCTCAATGAATATCCACGCTGAACGGATTGCCTGCCAGGTTTCCTCTTTCGTAAATCCGAAACGGGTTTCCGACGTATTGTCTTCCGTTACAGCCGTATAGGTTCCGGAATAGTAGTGACGGTTCAGCCCGTCCCATGAGTTATGGCTGTGGAAACAGTCGGACAAGGCTTCAAACATGCCCTGGTTCATCTTTCCGTCCACATCGTTCCAGTATGTCGGTATTCCGTAATACAGTTTCGAATAAGTGTCCCACAGGAAGCGGCGGGCATATTCCGCCTTGCCGAAGATAGAATCCTGCGTAACGGCCACACTCGGCGCCTTTTCCAAAAAGCTGTCGCCGAACTTGATTTCATCCACACACGACGTAGCCACTACGGAGCCGAGGGATGCCATCATCAACCATTTTCCTATATGTTTCATAGATTAAGATTTTAGAATCCAACTTTTAAACCAATATTAATCACGCGAGTCAGCGGATAGTTCGGACGGTCGCTCTGGCGCGATTCCGGGTCACCCCACATGAAACTGCTGATTGTAAACAGATTGTATGCGCTTGCATAAAGGCGGAACTGGTTCATTCCGATTTTCTTCATGAAAGGCATGTCGAAATTGTAGCCCACTTCAAGGCTCTTCAGACGGAGGTAGCTGGCATTGCACAGATACAGGTCGCACTGACGGTAGTTATTTGCCTGAGCAGTTGCAGATATACGCGGGAATTTCGCCGTATAAGTATCTTCAGAAGAACGCCAGGTGTTCTCGTACTGATAGAGCAGAAGTCCCTTGTTCTGCGTATCGCCCAAAGGCTGTCTGAATTCCGAAAGCAGACGGTCTACGTTCCATGCGCCGGTAAACTGCGCGGTCACGTCCCATCCCTTCCAGCTGAAGCCGATATTCAGACCGGCGGTATATTCCGGCGTATCGGTAAAGCTGAGGTCGCGGCTGGCATCGTCACCGTCAATCACACCGTCTTTGTTCAGGTCGACAAACACGGCATCACCCGGTTTCAGCGTCAGACCATGGTCGGCGATAGGAATACCGAATTCAGACCGGTATCTCGCATCAGCCGTTTCGTCATAGAAGCCCCAGAACTTATAGATGGAACGCGAGCCGATGGTACGTCCGGTTTCATACATCCATTCCTCGTTCTGCTTCACCTCGTTCATGTAAACGATTTTGTTGCGCGCGAACGAGAGATTGAAGTTCGCCCAGTAACGGAACTCGTCACCTATCTTGTCGTTCCATTTCAATTGGATTTCATAACCGTGGTTTTCTGTCTTTCCGACGTTCATGATAGGCAGGGTCATACCCAAAATGCCCGGCATGTAAGTCGGCTGGCTGAGAATATCGCGACGTTTTTCCTTAAAATAATCAAAACTAATACCTAATTTTTCATTGAAAACAAACAAGTCTACACCATAATTCTGCTTCACAGCTTTTTCCCACGTCACGTCCGGATTCGATTTTGTCGATTCATACGCGCCCGGCTGGTTGCTTCCCGCCATACCGAAATTATATCCGTCGCCGCCCAGCACGTATGCGTCCGGCAGATAGAGGAAACGGTTGTTTCCGTTGTTGTCATTACCTACCATACCGACTGATGCACGCAGCTTCACGTAGTTCACATATTTCTTGATCGGCTTGAAAAAATTCTCTTCACTGAGCACCCATCCGATAGAACCTGCAGGGAAGAATCCGTAACGCTTGCCCGGGGCGAAGTTTTCGGAACCGTTGTAGCCGGCATTGAACTCTGCCATGTAGCGGGTCTTGTAGTCGTATGTGACACGGCCCACAAAACCTACATACGCCGAAGGAATATCATCGTAAGTTCCGCCCGGATAGTAACGCTTCGACTGGTTGTAGAGCAGCAAAGCTCCTACGCTATGATCGCCGAACTGACGGTTGTAGTTCAATGAAGCTTCCATATACCAGTCGCGGGCTTTTCCGGTGCTGTTCATGCCATATGAAAGCTGAGAATCGGTACCTTCCTTACGGTAACCGATCGAACCGTCTTCATTGAGTACAGGATAATAGGTTGCCTTTGAAGAGCTTGACTTCTTCTCTGTCCAGTAGCTCGAGTTATACGAACCTTTAATCTTAAGCGAAAGCCCCTTGGTGATGAAGTCGAGTTTCTGGTCCAGCATCAGGTCGACATTCAGCACGTTCGTTGTCAGCATTCGCGCACCCTTGCCGTAGTAAACGTTCAGACCGTCCGCACCGGTGAAAGGCAGATAGTCCGGATTGGAAAGGACATGCTTTCCGTCCACGATGCCGGCTCCGGCAAACGGAACGGCCCAATACAGCTGGAGGAACAATTCGTCCTGGCTTCCCACCGATTCCGGCGTGCGCTTCGACTCGATACGTCCGCCGATGTTGACTGAAACCAGCGTGGACTTCGAAACGTCAAAGTCGAGGTTCGCACGGTAGTTGTAACGCTTGTAGTTGAAGTTGAAGTCATCCGTTGCGGCAAGCTGCTTGAACATACCGTCCTGGGTGAACATACCGGCAGAAACGAAGTAACGCATACGGTCGGTACCTCCGGAGATGTTCACGTTGTGCTGCGACTGGAAAGACGCCTTGTTCATACAGTAGTCTATCCAGTTGATGTCCGGATACATGATGGGGTCGGTATGGTCGCGGAACTTGATGAGCTGCTCTTCCGTGAAAGTAGGCACACCGCCGTCGTTCACCATCATGTCATTGTAATAGGAAGCATACTGGTAAGAGTTCGCGAAATCCAGCTGGCGGGTCCGCAAGTTGACTCCGGCAGAAGTGGAGAACGAAATCTTCGCCTTTCCTTCCTTACCGCGTTTGGTGGTGATAAGGATAACACCGTTCGCGCCGCGCACACCAAACACGGCGGTAGCCGAAGCATCCTTCAGCACGGTGATGCTCTCCACTTCGTTCGGGTCGATCTGCGAGAACTCACGTTCCACACCGTCCACCTGAATCAGCGGAGCCGCATTGTTCCATGTAGCGATACCGCGCACATACAAGTCCGCATCATCGGCACCCGGCTCACCGGAATACTGCACAGAAGAAATACCTGTCACCTGACCTGAAAGCACATTCGAAAGCGAACCGGCAGGAGTCTTCAGCAAATCGTCACCCTTCATGGAAGAAATGGCACCCGTAATCGTCACCTTTTTCTGCGCGCCGTAAGCCACAACCTCTACTTCGCCCAGCATCTGGGAATCGTCTTCAAGCACCACATGCAGTTCCTTTCCCGGACTGTATTGGGTGATGACCTGGTCCTTATAACCGATAAAAGAGATTTTGATTTTCCCGCCCTTGGGAACCTGCAGGGAGAACCTGCCGTCGAAATCTGTAATAACTCCGATTGTGGTACCTTCCACAACCACACTTGCACCGATAATGCCCTCTCCATTCGTATCAACAACTATACCTTTAATAGTCTGCTGCTGCTGGACAGCCTGAACCTCCGCAACAGAGCCGGCCGCCGAAACCGCAAAAGGAGAAAGAGCCATGAAACCTGTGCATGCCATCCACGCCACCCATTTAGGGTTTTGTCTTAATGAATCTGATTTCATTGTTTTTCTCAGTTTTAAATTAAGGATAATAATTCTCTCACATGGCCGAACACTCATTTGCAAACGGCAACAAATATTCATACCAACGCTTGCAAATATATTAAACTACCATCGCATAATTTAATAAAAATCATGCAAGAAACATATAAAAATTGTTCATAACATGCTTTCAGATATGCCTGGAGGCGAATTTAGCTTTCAATAATTCGTCAATGATAAAAAAACATTTCAAATCTTATCATAAGGAATATTAACAGAGGTTCCGGCTGTTCCGCTCTTCCAGCCGACTCAGACTCTCAAACGGAAGTCTGAAAAAAGGAAAGCAAAGCACGGATATTCTTGCAAACAGGCCAATGACAACAAGTAGATGTCAAGAATTAGTTTATACAAAATCTGTCTGTTCTGAAACGCAGATTAACGCGGATTTTCGCAGATGATTGCGCTAATTATCTGCTTTGAATCTGCGTTAATCTGTGTTTCTGATAATATCATTCAGAGCCTGTTTCAATTTTGCTCTGCCTCGGCTTGAGAATTGTTTTCAAGGATGTTTTTCGGGCCAATAAGCATTCAGCGCAGACGCTGCAGCTTGACTATTTCGCCCAACTCCGGAATAATTACGTTTATGCCACGCTTCTTCGCCTCATTCGCAAACACATGCGGAGGATCGAACAGCGGTTCGTCAGACAGATCGAATGTGCCATAATGCATCGGAATGGTAACGCGCGCGTGCATTTCTTCCGAAGCTGTCAGCGCATCGTAAGGAGAAATGTGGTTGGGCTTCATAAACCAGCGCGGCTTATAGGCGCCTATGCCTATCATGCAATAGTCAATATGAGGGAAAAGCCCGGGAAGCTCGCTGAAATGAGCCGCATATCCCGTATCGCCGCTGTTATATATGGTGATGCCATCGGCCTGAATCATAAATGATCCCCACAGACGGATACCGCCGTCGTTCACACCCCGTTTGCTCCAGTGCTGGGCAGGAAGGAAAGTCAGACGCAAATCACCGTCGGCATACTGCTCGTACCATCCGGCCTCAATGGTCTGCAGCTCAGGGAACCAGCCTTGTATAAGCGTGCCCGTATTCAAACCGCAAAACAGCTTCATCTGCGGATTATCTTTGACCAGACGCTCCACGCTCGGCTTGTCGAGATGATCAAAATGGTCGTGGCTGATAAGAAGATAGTCAATGTTCCGGAAAATTGAAGGATTGGCAGGAAACTGGCTCCGCCGCTTGACGAACGGTATGCTTCCATAAACCGGATCAATCATGAAGCGTTTGCCTCCCAACTGGAGAAAAAACGAATTGTGCCCCAGCCAGATCAGGGAATTTCCGACAACAGCGTCCAACGAGCGCAGGTAATGCACCTTCGGATTCCATTTGACTGTCCGTTTCTCCTTGCGCTGGGGATTGGGAGAGAGCCGCCATTTCAGAACACTTCCTACCCCCGGCCTCCACCTGTGCTGACGGTTGAAGAATTTCCCGTTCACATTCGGATTCCCCCTCCAGTGCGGATTGACGCACTGAAGTTTCTCATTCCGACGGAATATGATGCGCTCCCCCATAAAGACAAAGCCAATAAAAAGTTATTTTTCAAGCAAATCTTTCAAAAATGCGTCAAGCTCTTCGTCAAGCCCTTTCAACAACTCCCCATCAAGCAGCAAAGTGTCATCATCAAGCAGCAGGAGTTCGCACACCGTTTCTTTCTCATCGTCGACAAGCACAAACGAATAGGGCTTCAACAACGACAAATGCTCAAACACTCCTTCGTCTTTCAAAGCTGTCAGCACTTTTTTCAGCACCGGCTCCACCACGTCGTAAAAATCATCCGATTCATAATTCACCCATTCCTCGATGATGGCCCGCGCCAGTTCTTCCTCATCGTCATTGAAAACAAGCAGTTCGCCGCTGTCTGAATTAGGCTGCACGTGGATATCCGTAACAGCCGAGTTTTCATCTCCCCCGGCATATCCGGACACTGCCTCACGAAAAGCTGCAGCCAATGCAGAATATGATTGTTCGCTCAGTTCCATAAGTCCTTAATTTTTTCATACCTCAAATGTACAAAAAAAATGACTTACACAAGAATTATTCGCATTAATTGTTTTCAAAACGGCTCATCTGGGAGTGCAGATGCAGAAAATCCGTTGCCCGCTTCGACAATTGCAAGGAATTGAACTTCCATACCATATCTTCTTCCGAACCGTCTTTGATATAAGGTTTTGCCTTGTCGAGCCAATCTTTCGCCTCATCCAGCCTCCCCTCCATTTCTGCAGCCAAAGACAGGTTCAATGCAGCATGTGCCTTCATATTTCCCGACTTGCGTCCGTCGTACAGCTGCTTCCACAAGCTGTACGCTCCCCGCCAGTCGCCTTCGTTCACAGATATGGCAGCGTCCCGCATCTCTACGCATCCCCCCGCATAATAGATGCGTTCGGCTGGAGTCCAGTACGGCACCAGTTCCCGCCCCATCGCTGCAGCCGAAAAACGGGCCATCTCAGTGATCATCCTTATGTCCGACGGAACATCATTCAGATTCCATTCGACACTGTCTGCCGAAACCACCGCATACAAAGGCTTCTCCCTGACAGGAGAATAGACATGCAACACAGAAGTCACCCTTGTACGGACAACGGGCCAGGATTCAAACATCCCGGGATATTCAACCAGCTTCTTTTCATTGGAAATAAAGACCCTGTCGAGCGAAAAGATTACGTCAACGCCCAAATCAGCGGCCAGCTTCTTCACTTCGTCGTGCGTAAGGGGACGGTAGCCGTTTCCCTCCGCCCGCAAGTCATTCAAGGCCGAATCGCATATAATCACCTGGTCAAAATATTTGGCATCGGCAAGCACATCGGCCAGGGCTTCGGTAGAAAGTTTTCCGCTGCCGTCAAATGTGCCCAAAGTTGCCAGATTGTTTTTCGCTTTGGGAATTACAGGCATATTGTTTACCACGGCAACCGTCTGCACCTGTACAGGCAGGGTGACTTTCGCCGGACACAGCTGCTCGAAAGAGAACGTCTGTATGGAGCTGCACGAGAACAGCCCGCAGACACATATCAGGAAACATAAGACACGTACGTTCATCATACACATACAAGATTGGTTTACATCCACAAATGTACAAAAATAATGCAGACGGCAAATAAGCGTGTGTTTAAATTTTCCTACAAGCTGCTGCTGGGGAAGCGCTTGCAAGCCACAAAAAACGCCGCCCGGAAAATCCCGGAACGGCGTTCACATCGTTTCATCCGATAAGATTACATATTCTTTCCGTGGCAGTTCTTGTATTTCAAACCGCTTCCGCACGGACACGGATCATTGCGTCCGATCTTCTTTTCCGCATGATACGGCTGCTGCTTTGGCTGTTCGCGTGTGTCGCGTGAAGCAGCCGCCTGCTGGTTCGGATCGGCAAGATCCTGTTTCTCTTCCCTGTACTGTTGCTGCGGACGCTGGGGTTCCGGAGCCGCTTCACGAACCTGCTGAGGTTCCTGCACCGGAATCTGGGCACGCATCAGGACAGAAACCGTATTGTTGTTGATCTTGTTCACCATATTGTCGAACAGGTTGACCGATTCAAGCTTAAATATCAGCAGCGGATCTTTCTGTTCGTAGCTTGCGTTCTGAACCGAATGCTTCAAGTCGTCCAGTTCGCGCAGGTTTTCTTTCCAGGCATCATCAATCGTATGAAGCAGGATGGCCTTTTCAAACGCCTTTACAATAGCCTTCGATTCCGTTTCGTATGCCTCCTTCAGATTTACGGAAATGTTATACATACGCTTTCCGTCGGTAATGGGAATCATGATGTTCTCATAAATCTGTCCCTGGTTTTCATAAACCTGCTTGATGACCGGGTTGGCAATCTGCGCCATACGGTCCATCTTACGCTTGAAGATCTCCATTGCGGAATCAAATGTTTTGTTTGCCAGTTCCTCTTTCTTCTTGTTGCGGAAGTCTTCTTCCGTGAACGGAGTTTCCATGGCAAGTGTCTGGAACATTTCCATGCGCGCATCATCAAACGCAGGCTGTTCAACGGCATAGCAGCAGCGGTCCCAAATCATATTGGCGATATCCATGCCGATACGTTCGCCCATCAACGCGTGGCGGCGCTTGGTGTAAACCACAGTACGCTGCTTGTTCATCACATCATCATATTCCAGCAAGCGCTTGCGGATACCGAAGTTGTTTTCTTCCACCTTCTTCTGCGCACGCTCGATCGAATTCGAAATCATCTTATGTTCAATCATCTCCCCTTCCTTGAAGCCGAGCTTGTCCATCACATGGGCAATGCGATCGGAAGAGAAAAGACGCATCAGGTCATCTTCCAATGAAACAAAGAATACGGAAGAGCCCGGGTCACCCTGACGTCCGGCACGACCGCGCAACTGACGGTCTACACGGCGCGACTCGTGGCGTTCGGTACCGATAATCGCCAAACCTCCGGCAGCCTTCACTTCCGGACTCAGCTTGATATCCGTACCACGGCCCGCCATGTTGGTAGCGATAGTCACCGTCGAACTCTGGCCGGCCTTGGCAACGATTTCGGCTTCCTTCTGATGCAGTTTCGCATTCAGCACGTTGTGCGGAATCTTCCGCATGTCAAGCATCTTGCTCAACATTTCAGAGATTTCGACAGAAGTAGTACCTACCAGCACCGGACGGCCCGCAGCCACCATCTTCTCGATTTCCTCAATCACAGCCTTGTATTTTTCACGCTTCGTCTTATAGACACGGTCGTTCATGTCAACACGTGCAATCGGACGGTTGGTAGGAATGACCACAACATCGAGCTTGTAAATGTCCCAGAACTCTCCCGCTTCCGTTTCGGCAGTACCGGTCATACCGGCCAGCTTATGGTACATACGGAAATAGTTCTGCAAGGTAATCGTTGCGAAAGTCTGCGTGGCAGCTTCTACCTTCACACCCTCTTTCGCTTCAACAGCCTGATGCAGCCCGTCGCTCCAGCGACGTCCTTCCATGATACGTCCGGTCTGCTCGTCAACGATTTTCACCTGCCCGTCCATCACTACATAGTCCGTGTCGCGTTCAAACATCGTGTAAGCCTTCAGCAACTGGTTGATGGTATGCACGCGCTCCGACTTGATGGCATAGTTGGTGAGCAGCTCGTCTTTCTGCGCCAGTTTCTCTTCATCGGTCAGTTCTTTCCGGTTTTCAAGTTCAGAAAGCTGCGCGGCGATATCGGGAAGCACAAACAATGTAGGATCCTGCGAGTTGCCTGTAATCAGGTCAATACCCTTATCCGTAAGGTCTGCACTCTTCAGCTTCTCATCGATTACGAAATACAACGGTTCAACGGCCTCCGGCATACGCTTGTTGTTCTGCTCCATATAAATCTCTTCAGTCTTCAGCATGCCGGCCTTGATACCCGGTTCGCTGAGGAACTTGATGAGCGGCTTGTTTTTAGGAAGAGCCTTGTGGCTGCGGAACAGTGCCAGGAATCCGGCCTCCTGATCTTCTTTCTTGTCAGAAGCAATCAGGCGTTTCGCATCGGCAAGGAACTGAGTGGCGAGCTTGCGCTGCGCCTCAACCAGACGTTCAACCAACGGACGGAGGGTTTCAAACAACTGCTGGTCGCCTTTCGGCACCGGACCGGAAATAATCAGCGGAGTACGCGCGTCATCAATCAGCACCGAGTCCACCTCGTCGACAATTGCATAGTTATGCTTGCGCTGCACCAGATCTTTCGGAGAAATGGCCATGTTGTCACGCAGATAGTCGAAGCCAAATTCATTGTTCGTACCGAAAGTAATGTCGGCCATATATGCACGGCGGCGAGCCTCAGAGTTCGGCTGGTGCTTGTCAATACAGTCAACGCTCAAGCCATGGAACATATAGAGCGGTCCCATCCACTCCGAGTCACGTTTTGCCAGGTAATCGTTGACAGTCACTACATGCACGCCGTTTCCTGTCAGTGCATTCAAGAATACCGGAAGTGTGGCCACAAGCGTCTTACCTTCACCTGTAGCCATCTCAGCGATCTTGCCTTGATGCAGAACCACACCGCCAAACAACTGCACATCGTAGTGAATCATGTTCCAGACAGTTTCATTTCCTCCTGCCTGCCAATGATTCTTCCAAATGGCCTTGTCGTCCTCCAAACGGACAAAGTCATGTCCCTTTGCCGCCAGTTCACGGTCGAAATCCGTAGCGGTCACAACCAGCTCTTCGTTTTCAGTGAAGCGGCGGGCGGTATCCTTGACAATAGCAAAAGCAGTGGGGAGCACTTCATTAAGAGCCTCCTCATATTTGTCAAGCACTTCCTTTTCCAGCTTGTCTATCTGGTTAAAGATAACTTCACGCTTTTCTATTTCAGTATTCTCAATAGAAGCCTTCAGATCATCAATCTTCTTGTTCAATTCGGCAGCAGAATCCTTGATGTATTTCTTCAGTTCTACCGTTTTGGCACGTAGTTCGTCGTTGGACAGCTTCGATATCTCAGGATATACGGCTTTCACTTTTTCAACCCACGGCTGAATCTCTTTCATGTCGCGCGTAGCCTTGTTACCGAACAGCTTGCTTATAAATTCATTGAATCCCATCTTATGTTATAGTTTTTATTATTATCAAAAATTAAATTGAAACCGATAGGCGTTTTTCATAAAAACAGCCAGCTCCCGACTTCCGCTCGGTTTATTCACGAATGTCGGTCATAGGAGGAACTGTGCAGGCATTAGGTGCCCTGATGCGCATGAAGTGGGCCAAAGTAGGAACGATGGCAGCAATTTTTACCGGATTATAAAGTTTCTTAGGCTTTACGCCGAAGCCGACAAATACCAGCGGAGAAGAGCTGTATGCCTCACGCACGACATTCACCTGATGTGAATATTCATTCACCACAGACCATCCCGGCATCACTTCAATATAAATGTCACCCGAGCGGTAGGGATTGTACGTGTTGCGTATCTTTTCGATTTTCGGAGTCCATGAACCCAAAAGCAGACGCTGCGCCGAATAAGCGTTCTGCACCCCGCTCATCTGCACCACAAATTCAGCCGAGCGGCTCATCATCTCCACCAGGTTCAGTTTTTTTTCTTCAATCAGCTTATGATTAAGATAAATCTGACGGTCGTAATAAGTTTCAACGTACTGTCCCGGACCATAAATGGCCATCAGATACATATTGAGCAAAGCCGCACAACGCTTGATATGGAACTCGCCTCCAGGAATCCGGTATTGGACCGGATCAACCGGATCAGGATCACTGTAGCCCGTCGATGTGATAAAGAAGAGCGTGTTCTTCAAACCTACCTTGCGGTCAATCAGGTCCAGAAGATCGCCAATGGAATTATCCAGACGCACATAAACGTCCTGTATTTCCATCGAATATTCCGCATTCGGCCTGTGCGCATAATTCCCGGCATAATACGACAGCGTGAGCAAATCAGGAATGTCATCCTGCCCCATTCTGGTCGCATTGAAGCAAGCCGCAGCCAAACGGTTCACCTCATCATTCACATAAGGCGAAGTCTTGAATCTTTTATACTTTTCATACCGCTCATCATCAAAGTCATGCTTGAAGGTAAGCTGCTTGTTGGAAGAAGTGATATACTTGTAAGCCGTAACCGGATGATAAGGCTGCCACACCAGTTCTCCAATCCGGAAGTCCAGCCCTTCACGATCGTTATAAGTGCTCACCCATTCGGGGAAAACGCCGTAATAAGTGGTTCCGCTCCATTTTCCGTTTGCGTCGTTCAGCCAAAAAGCCCCTTTGGCCGCATGTCCGGCGGCCAGAATGGCCATCTCACGTGTAGGTGCGATGGAATAAACCTCCGCCATTCCCTGAGTCGCAACCATCAGTTCGTCCGACAACGTAGAAACCTGCAAGTATTTCGGAGAAGAATTTTCAGAAGTATACACTCCGATGAAAGCCTGGTCGTCGACCGACTTCACCAGACGCAAAGTGCTACGGTCCATCCATCGGTTTCCCGGAATGCCGTTATAATAAGGAGAAGTCCCCGTGTAGACAGCGGCTGTAGCCGACGAACGGTCCACATTGATAAAGTCATATTCCGCATCCGTATAAATGCGCCCTTCTTTCAGCAGACGCTTGAAGCCTCGCTCGCCATATAAAGCAGAAAAAGCTTCGATATAATCGGCGCGTAACTGATCAATGGTAAGCCCGACCACCAGCCGCGGCACGGCAGGACCTGTCTGAGCCTGCAGACCGGTAATGACAAATACCGTCAATAAAGATGTCAGTATGCGTTCTTTCATTATCTATTTTTATAAACTAAAACATGGCTTACAGCATTAACCAGCAAACCGAGTGCCAAAGGTAATACTGTTAAATTGAATTTTTGCGGTAAAAGCAGGAATAACGCTATAAAAATTGTTAAATACACTGCATTAATCCAATGATACAGGTCTTTTTTACGTTTCATGTCCCTATACACCATCACCGGAAGATAAAGCAAGGGAAGCGGATTGAACAGCCAAAGCAGCCAGTTTGACCCCACCGTAGGATGGACTGATACAAAAAAAAGGAAAGCAACGACGCAGCCTGCCACCCCTTGCGACAAATAAAGCAGAATGTCCCATCCCCAGAAAATGCGGCGGCGTTTCCACTGCCACCATCCGATCAGCACGTTCAGCGCAAGGAACAAAGAGGCTGCCATCATAGGAGAAAGAGGGAAAGGCGGTTCGGTTTCGGGCTCCACATCCACAATCTTCTCTTCACGAAGCACCAGCGGACGCTGCGTACCATCCTCTCCAAGGATATATGCGCTGGAGGCAAAAGCCTTCATATAAAAGGGCGCAAACATCTGACGGCGGTTGTCTATCGGACGGTCAGCCTCTGCCCCCAGGCAAAAGTCAATCCCCATCTCATCCCAGGGAGAACCGGCAGTGAATTCATGCACGATGCTGCGGAATGTTTTGCGGGGAGAACCGGCGGAATAAACAACTTTCCCCCGAATGCACTTTTCTATCTGGTCACGCGCTCTTGTGGTACAGTTGTCGTAAAAATAATTATAGCGGTATGTGCGGTTCTCAGGGCGGTAGTTCTCTTCAAGCAGGCCAAGCAAGCGCACCTTCTCATCATAAGTAAGATTCAACGTCTGCTGCCATACGGATGATCCGCGCATTGCATATTCCGCTTCAAAATAGCTGTAAGGAGAAATCCCCAACTGATAATCGGTTTCACCTTTCACAAAACGGTAGACAAAATGGGGCGTGCTGAAACTGAACATGCCGTAATTGAACACCAGGTCGACACCTTGCGTGAAATTCTGGTAACGGATAGCCGTATGCCCGAACAGAGCATAGATCTCATTGCCCGGCGCGCATGTGACCAGACTGAGCTGAATACTGTCGCGTGACTGCCGGGCATGAAAAGGAACGACCGAACACACAAGAAACAGAAGCGCAAACAACCGCAATTTACAATTCATATACATTAATTATATAAGCACTATTAAAAAACCAACCCGGACAACTCCCCAGGCTTGTCCGCAAGGAATTCCCCGTCCAGGACAAAATGACAGAGCATTTCCTGAATACGGCAACTATTCCGCCACAAAATTACGGAGAATCTCTGGAATAACCTCAAAAAAAGTCAGAAAGTCAGTCCAACCGCTTTTATATGCAATGAAAGCACCGGGAAGAAAGCATTTCGCAAGAATAAAAATACCTAATAAATCACGATTTCTTTACGATGTATTTATTTTTTCAGTTACTTTGCACCAAATTTAAACAACATAAAAGTGAACTTAATTATCGACATCGGCAATACTGTTGCGAAACTGGCAGTATTCGATGGTGACAAGATGGTAGAAGTGCTGCGCGGTTCGAACCATTCGCTTGACTGCCTCACCATCCTGCGCCACAAATATCCAATAAAACGGGGAATCATCGCTTCTGTCATCACGTTGAGCAACACAATCCGCCGGCAGCTGGCAGAAGTAGACTTCGAAATACTCGAATTAAACTACAAGACTCCTGTTCCGATTGCAAACCATTATAAAAGCCCGCAAACATTGGGGATGGACCGGCTGGCTGCGGTGGTGGGAGCCAACTATCTGCTTCCCGGGAAGAACCTGCTGGTCATCGATGCCGGCACAGCAATCACCTACGAGTTTATTGATGCCGAAGGAAGATATTGGGGAGGAAACATATCTCCGGGCATATATGTCCGGTTCAAAACATTAAACGCCTGTTGCGACAAACTGCCCCTCATCGACCGCAGGGGAGATTTGCCGGAATTCGGATACAACACAGAAACGGCAATCCGGGCAGGAGTCATCAAAGGCATGGAATTTGAGATAGCCGGATATATCCGCCTGATGCAAGAGAAATATCCCGACCTTTTGGTTTTTTTAACTGGCGGAGATAAATTTTCTTTTGATACAAACTTAAAAAGTATCATCTTTGCAGACAGATTTTTAGTATTGAAAGGTTTAAACAGAATTTTGAATTATAATGTCAAGTAAGAAAGCACTCATTGGCGCACTGTTCATTGCCGTTTCAGCAGCTGTTTCGGCACAGTCGAGCGTCAATTCCCCTTATACCCGCTACGGGCTCGGAGAAACATTCGACCAAGTTTTTGCCAACAATGCTGCAATGGGAGGTGTAGGCTATGCCTTGCGTTCCGACCTGCACATCAATCCAATGAATCCGGCTTCCTATACGGCCGTGGATTCTCTTTCATTCATGTTCGACACAGGCATGACTTTAAAAAGTTCAAACTTTCAAGAAGGAAACTACAAATCGAACGCAAAGAACGCAAGTTTTGACTATATTGCCATGCAGTTCCGCCTGCACCCGCGTCTGGGCATGGCCATCGGTTACACTCCCTTTTCTACTGTCGGATACAACTTCGACAGAAGCAAAAACATAGAAAACAGCGAGGTGACCATCAGCAACAACTTCTATGGCGACGGAGGAATGCAGCAAATCTTCGCAGGATTGGGATTCAAGATTCTGGACAATCTTTCAGTAGGAGCAAACATTGCCTACCTCTACGGAAAACTGAACTACCAGACAACGGCCACCTTAAGCAATGGAGGCGACCAGACAATTATCTATAACCAAATGTCGGTGAGCAGCTACAACGCCAGCTTCGGACTGCAATACACACAGCCGCTCAACAAAAACAATTCGCTTACACTGGGACTTGCGTATACATTGGGACACGTGTTGAATATGCACGACACGCACGGCGAACAAGTAACCGACGGTTCAAGCTATTCAGCTCTGCAAACCCAGAGCACCGAAGATTCTTACGGCATACCGCATTCCTTCGGAGTGGGCCTTGCATGGAAGTACCGGAAGAACCTGACCGTGGAAGCAGACTATACGCTGCAGAAATGGGAAGACGTGAAATACAACAACCGCACGGACATGTATCAGAACCGTTCGAAAATCGCTGTAGGAGCCGAACTGCTGCCCAAAGAGTACGGAAGGAACTACTTCTCAAGAATCAGATACCGGATCGGGGCATACTACTCAACTCCTTATCTGAAAACCCCGTCATACAATCCGAACGCCGCATGGGTGAACGGACCGAAGGAATACGGGATCAGCGCTGGATTTGGTTTCCCTCTAAACCTGAACATGGCCAACAACGTATTGAGCATCACCGGACAATATGTCCGCGTAGCTCCTTCAGTCAGCGGATTGCTTTCGGAGAACCGGTTCGAACTGAAAATCGGACTGACTTTCAACGAACGGTGGTTCATGAAATGGAAGGTTAATTGACATGAGAATGAATTATTGGCACATTTTTATCTGTTCCATCCTGCTTTTCACCGTATCTCCGGCTAAAGGGAAAATTGCGGAGCTACAAGAACAAGACGGTCCGGAAATCAAACACAACATCGAACTTTACTCCAGGCTGATTAAGGCCGGTGAGTTTGAAAACGCATACGAACCATGGCTTTATGTATTCACTCACAGTCCATTGGCCACACCGGATGTATGCACAGACGGAACAAAAATCCTGCATGCCCTGATAGCTGCGGAACAAGACTCGGCCGAACACCAAAAGCTGTTCGAACAACTGACAGCCATCTACGACCGGCAGGCAGAACTGCTCGATTCATTGAACGTTATCAGCAAAAAGCCAGTGACCTTACAGGAAATCAGAGGAAGAAAAGCACATGAATATGTTGTGTTTGCCGGCGACCAGATGGACACTGACACTGTATATCAAATGCTGCAAGATGCCGTTCCTGTAACAGATGAAGCATCGGAATGCTACATGCTGCAAGATCTGATAAACATATCTCTAAAGAAACTGCAAGCGGACAATACGCATAAAAAACAATTCGTACTGGACTTTCTGACGGTTTCCGGACGGCTGGCACAAATAAAGGACAAGACTCAGGACGAGAAAGGCAGACAATTTTTAAAAATCGTAGAGAATGACGTGAATTCATGCTTCATCAACAGCGGCATGGCCGGATGCGAAAATATGCAGAAAGCATTCAAGCCGGAAATTGAAGCAAACAGACACAATCTGGTATACCTCAAACAAATCATTTCGATAATGGAAAGGCTCAAATGTACGGATGACGAAGCTTACTTCGCTGCTTCGGAAGCTGCATACTTAATTGAGCCTACCGCCGAAACGGCACTGGGATGCGCCTACATGTTCTACAAACAGGACAGTATCGGAAAAAGCCAGCATTTCTTCGACCAGGCTATCGAACTCGAAAAAGACACGCTGGCAAAGGCAAAAAACAGTTATGAAGCCGCAGTCATGCTCTACAGCAAGAAACACTTCAGCAAAGCAAGGGAATATGCACAAAAAGCACTTTCATTCGACCCCAAATGCGGAAAAGCATATATGCTGATAGCGCAGATGTATGCTTCAAGCCCAAACTGGAGCGATGAAGCCACACTGAACAAATGCACCTACTACGCGGCCATCGACAAGCTGCAGCAGGCAAAGGCCGCCGACCCCAGGCTGACGGACGAAGTGCAGAGGCTGATTGTCACTTATGCCACAAAGGTTCCGAAAGAAGAAGATCTGTTCTTTCTGGGACTGAAAAAAGGAAACGCTGTCACCATAGGCGGATGGATCAAAGAAAAAACAACCATTAAATAGATCGTGTATGGCCGATACCAAACAGACCGACAAAAAATACATATCCAGGATATTCATAACAGTTGCCGTGTGGACAACTGTTATGTTTGTTTTTCTCCCGTCGTGCGGAAAAAAGGAACAGGCAACTGCTGCCGCCGTAAAAGAAAGCGATTCGCTTCCCGACATGCGCACGCTCGGGGTAACGACGCTGGTATCAGACTCCGGAATGATACGCTATAAAATCATCACCGACGAATGGCTGGTATACAGCCACAGGAATCCGCCTTTCTGGGCCTTTGAAAAAGGAGTGTATCTGGAAAAATTCGACACGCTCTTCCATGTCGACGCAAGCATCAAAGCCGACACCGCCTATTATTATGAACAGAAAAAACTGTGGGAACTCAGAAGCAATGTACACATACAGAGCCAGCGGGGGGACAAATTCGACACGGAACTGATGTTCTGGGATCAGAACAAGGAAAAAATCTATTCCGACAGATTCATCCGCATCGAGCAAGTGGACAAGGTGCTTACCGGATACGGATTTGAATCGAACCAGCAGATGACAGAATATCAGATATATAACAATACAGGTATCTTTACAGTGGAAGATACGGCTTCGGCAGACTCAACGGCCCGCTCTGGAGGAAAACAACAATAAAAAAACGACATGGCAACAATCGCTCAACTGATCATTTCCGTGATGCTCGCGGCATTCTTTTCCAGCATGGAAATAGCTTTCGCCTCGACCGACAAGCTGCGCTTTGAAATGGGTAAAAAAGACAACCTCACCACACGCATACTGACCGTCTTTTACAACCATCCCAAAGATTTCATATCAACGATGATGACCGGATACATCGCTTCGCTGGCAGTCTTCAGCATACTGACCGCAAACTTCATGCACGGTCTGCTGGACGCAAAAGTCAACGTATCTCCGGCCTTTACACTGATACTGGAAATTATCGCAGCATCCGCAGTGCTTCTGGCACTTGGAGAATTTATGCCCAAGACACTGGCCAAAGCCAATTCACGCTTCATGCTCAAAGCTTTCTGTATCCCGGCGTACATCTGCTATATCATACTCTATCCTTTCAGCAAAACGGTCACTTTTCTTTCCGTAAGCCTGCTAAGACTCTCAGGAACCAAAATCAACAGGAAAGATCAGGAACGCGCATTCACGAAAGGCGACCTGAACTACTTCATACAAACCAGCATCGAAGAGGCAGGAGGAAATGAAGAAAACATTGACGACGAAATAAAAATTTTCCGCAACGCGCTCGATTTTTCAAACATCAAAATCCGCGACTGCATGATTCCGCGAACCGAAATCATCGCGGCTGAGTTCAATACCCAACTTGAAGAACTGAAAAATACATTTATCGAAAACGGAATAAGCAAAATCATCGTTTACAAAGACAATATCGACAACATCGTAGGATACATCCACTCTTCTGAAATGTTCCGCAACACGGAAGACTGGCAGAAGAACATCCGCTCCATTCCCATCGTACCGGAAACAATGGGAGCCAACAAGCTGATGATCCTTTTCAAGCAGCAGAAACGTTCGCTGGCTATAGTAGTCGACGAGTTCGGAGGAACTTCGGGCATCGTGGCAATGGAAGATCTGGTGGAAGAGATACTGGGCGACATAGAAGACGAACATGACACAAATTCAACGGTAGCAAAAAACATAGGAGAAAACGAATACATATTTTCCGGAAGACTGGACATTGAAAAAGCCAACAAAGAGTTCGGACTGGACTTGCCTGAAAACGACGAGTACCAGACAATCGGAGGACTGATTCTGCACGAATACCAGAGCATTCCCAAAGTCAACGAAATTATCCGGATTGACAAATTTCAGTTCAAAATCATAAAAGTTACTTCCACAAAAATCGAACTGGTGAAGCTGAAAGTGGAGAAATAAGCATTTTTTTTTAAAGAAAATAGCTACTGAACAGCATTTTTTGTATCTTCGTGCGCAAATTGCTGAAATAACAATAAACAAAAAAATAACAAACTTAAATGGCAACTTTACAAACTATCAGAAGCAAGGGACCTTTGGTGGTCATTGTAATCGGACTTGCCCTGTTTGCGTTCATCGCTGGTGACGCATGGAAAGTCCTGCAGCCGCATCAAGGCAAACAAGATGTAGGTGAAGTAAACGGAGAAAAACTGAGCACTCTGGACTACCAGAAAATGGTGGACGAACTCAGTGAAGTCATCAAACTGACCAATGGACTGAATTCACTGTCCGAAGAGCAGCTGAACAACGTAAAAGACCAGGTATGGCAGAATTACGTCAACAATCAGCTGATTGCAGAACAGGCAGAAAAGTTGGGACTGACAGTCACCGACGCTGAAATCCAGGCTATCATCGACCAAGGCACTCACCCTCTGCTGATGCAGACTCCGTTCCGCAATCCGCAGACAGGAATGTTCGACAAGGACATGCTTCAGAAATTCCTGGTAGACTATGCGAATTTGGGAACCAGTCAAATGCCTGCTCAATATACTGAATACTATCAGAAAATGGGTGCTTTCTGGATGTTCATAGAAAAAACACTCAGACAGAGCACGCTGGCAGAAAAATACCAGAACCTGATCACCAAATCGCTGATTTCAAATCCTGTAGCAGCCGAAGATGCGTTTAAAGCACGCACCGAACAAAGCGACCTGCTGCTTGCCGGCATACCTTATTCTTCAATCAACGATTCAACGGTTGAAGTCAGCGACGATGAAATCAAAAAGCTGTACAATGAAAAGAAGGAACAGTTCAAACAGCTGGCTGAAACACGCGACATACATTATATAGACGTGAAAGTTGTGCCTTCTGACGCTGACCGTGCGGCTGTTAAACAAGAAGTGACAGAATACAGCAACCAGCTCGACAAGACCAACTCGGATTATGCTACATTCATCCGCTCTACAGGTTCTTCTGTAGCTTATTCAGATGTGCCTGTCAACAAGTCTGTACTTCCTTCTGACATTGCCGCACGCCTGGATTCGACAGGCTTGAATGAGGTATACGGCCCCTACTACTATCAGTCGGACGACTCATACAACGCATTCAAGGTTCTGGCAAAAGTATCAGCACCCGACTCAATCCAATTCCGTCAGATTCAAGTGTACGCCGACACCGAAGACAAGACAAAAACGCTTGCCGACAGTATCTACAATGCACTCAAAGGCGGAGCTGACTTCGAAAAAGTAGCCAAAATCTACGGACAGACCGGCGAAGCAACCTGGGTAAATGCAAGAAGCTGGGAAGGCGCGGAAATGGATGCTGACAATACCAAATTTATCAACACGCTGATCAACCAACCGAAAAACGAACTGGCTAATCTGACCGTCGGACAAACTCATCTGATACTTCAGGTTATGGACAAGAAGAGCATGCAGACCAAATATAAAGTGGCTGTCATCAAATGCCCGGTTGAGTTCAGCAAAGAAACCTACAATTCTGCATACAACAAATTCAGCCAGTTTGTAGCTCAAAACACAACGCTTGAAGACTTGCAGAAAAATGCAGAAGAAAACGGATACACGCTTCTTCCGCGCAAAGATCTGTCAAGCGCAGAGCATTACGTGGGCGGCGTAAAATCAACAGGCGATGTAATGAGATGGATTTTCTCGGCAAAACCGAATGAAGTTTCTCCGCTGTATGAATGTGGCGAAAACGACCACATGATGGTGGTAGCTCTCGACAAAGTACATAAGACAGGATACCGCGACATCAATTCAGTTGCCGCTACGCTGAAGAATGAGATCATTCGTGACAAGAAAGCTGAAAAGATTCTCGCAAACATGCAGGGAGTCAATTCACTGGATAAGGTGAAAGCCATGGAAGGTGCTGTCAGCGACTCTGTAAAACATGTCACATTCTCCGCATCGGCCTACATCTCTGTAGCACACGCCAGTGAACCGGTTATCGGCGCAGCCGCTTCAAAAACAGAAGTCGGAAAGGTAAGCACACCGATAAAGGGAAATGCCGGAGTTTACATGATTCAAGTTTATGCGAAAGACAAGGGCACAGAAAAATTCGATGCCAAGCAAGAAGAATCTTCTTTGGCCAGCATGTTATCTCGCCCTGTTGCAAATCAGATATTCGGCGATTTGTATCAGAAAGCTAATGTAACAGACCAACGGTATCTGTTCTTCTAAACTGACAGCCGATATAAAAAACGGGAACCTCTCAAATGAAGTTCCCGTTTTTTATTTTCATATATCAGGTCAATGCCCTGCCAGAATGTAAGCCTGATAATGCGTCGTTTCATCCACTCCGGTCAACGACAAATAACCGCTTAGTATTTTTCCGTCCGCCACCACAAGCGGATACCTGTCCTTATGGTCCCGATGCGCGTTTACGGCTTCTCCGTCTGCCGAAAAGTATTCGATTCTGAACCATCCTTCCGACCGGGGATGCAAAAGCCTTGCACGCACCTGATGAGAAACAATGCCCATATTCATGCGCAAATTAATTTCAACGCAAGGATGCACATGAAAGGCATCGTTCATCCGACAAATCATCATATCTACACCCAAACACCCGCTATAGTCATTCTGCAGCAAAGCGGAAAGCCGAACAGTCAAAGACGACTTTATCTGCCGCAGTGTGTCCACCGGAATAAACGAAGACAAAAAGGCTTCAATCTGCTCGTCCGTACACAGTCTGTTTTCCTTATAATTCCCGTGCAAGTCTGTTTCAAAAAGAGAATATCCGATGAAATAAATGCCGCCGCTCCCGTCTGCATAAAACTCCATCGCAAAATCTGCCACTTTCTCATACAAAGGTTCAGCCATAACACTTCCCTGCGTACGAAGCACACGCTCCACCCATCCCCGGACAGAAGAGCTCCAAGTTTCGGAAGATACTTTTACCAGTCCTCGCCCGCTTCCGGACCAGGGAGCTTTCAGCACAATCTCCCCCACTTCAGACATATAGAAGTTTACATCATCCACGGAATGACATACGACAGATTCACCGCAGGTACCTTCAATTTTACGCATTCCGACAAGCATCTCTGAACTGCGCTGCCGGCTGGACAAAAAACGGATACGCTGCACTTGAGAATCCGTCAGCAGAAACTCTTCCCCGATACCGGCAGACCGGAGCTGATGCAGGAACGCCGGATCCCACCCCCATGGAACATAACTTCCCTGTTCCCACTCCAGAATCCACTGAACGCGCGGAAAAAGGAAATCACTCCCCAATTGCGAATGCAGCAGTTCTGCCTGCTTCATGTCATCAATCCTCACCGACTCCCCGCCTTCAGCATACCATGCAGGCAGTACAGCCAAATCATACGCCATTTTCTGAATCTCCGCAGGAGCCTTATAGAAAGGCGTATTGTTAGCCAATGCCATATCATGCGCAGGATTAAAACAGTAAATCTTTTTCTCCATAATGTCCGTCATTCACTCAATGCCGTAAATATAAAGAAAATATGCAGATCTACATATCCGACAAACCAAAAACGTTGAACCGCTGCAACAAATCGGCTGTTTTTTTTAAAAAGCCAATGCAACATCCTCTCCGGCAAGGAAGCCAAACAAATAAAAAAATCAAAAAACCGGCGAGCATAAACTTACAATATAAACAAAATACAAGAATATAAGTGTAAAACAGAAACCAAACAAGATAAAAATAAATCAAAATAAAACAAGAGCAGAAAAACACGAAATAAAAAGCACTCCTTGAAAAAGAAATAAAATCAAAAAGACGTAACTTTGTACTGTTATAAAACAATAAGACACTATTAAAAGTTTAATAACAACAAAAAGACAACAAATAAAGAGAAACAAAAGAATAAATAACAAATACACAATACAACCAACTAAAACCATAAGTTTATGTCAACATTAAGATTCAGAGTCGTAGAAAAAGCTTTTCAGACAAAACCTGTAGAAGTAAACGTCCCCAAAGAACGTCCGAGCGAATACTTCGGAAAGTACGTATTCAACCGGGAAAAGATGTTCAAGTATTTACCGTCAAATGTTTACGCCAAGCTTGTGGACGCAATGGACAACGGAGCCACACTCGACCGCAGCATAGCAGATGAGGTGGCCGCAGGGATGAAACGCTGGGCAAGCGAACTGGGCGCGACACACTACACCCACTGGTTCCAGCCGCTGACAGAAGGAACAGCCGAAAAACATGACGCGTTTGTGGAACACGACGGAAAAGGCGGCATGATGGAGGAATTTTCAGGCAAACTGCTTGTCCAGCAGGAACCTGACGCTTCTTCATTCCCCAATGGAGGAATACGCAATACATTCGAAGCCAGAGGGTACAGCGCATGGGATCCTTCATCTCCCGTATTCGTTGTTGACGATACACTTTGCATTCCAACGGTTTTCATCGCCTATACAGGAGAGTCGCTGGATTACAAGGCTCCCCTCCTGAAAGCACTGAGAGCCGTAAACAAGGCAGCCGTGGATGTATGTCACTATTTCGACCCGAAAGTAAAGAAAGTGGTGTCCTATCTCGGCTGGGAACAGGAATACTTTCTGGTTGACGAAGGCTTGTATGCAGCCCGCCCCGACCTGCTGCTCACGGGACGCACCCTGATGGGACACGAAGCATCGAAAAACCAGCAGCTGGAAGACCATTATTTCGGAGCAATTCCTACACGTGTGGCCTCCTTCATGAAAGATCTGGAAATCCAGGCACTCGAACTGGGCATTCCGGTAAAGACAAGACACAACGAAGTGGCACCGAACCAGTTCGAGCTTGCACCGATTTTCGAGGAATGCAACCTGGCCGTCGACCACAACATGCTTATCATGTCGCTCATGCGGAAAGTAGCACGCAACCACGGATTCCGCGTACTGCTCCATGAAAAGCCGTTCAAGGGCGTAAACGGTTCGGGAAAACACAACAACTGGTCGCTTGGAACAGACACAGGCGTCCTGCTGATGGCTCCAGGAAAAACGCCGGAAGAAAACCTGCGCTTCATCACGTTTATCGTGAATACGCTTATGGCCGTGTACCGGCACAACGGACTGCTGAAAGCTTCCATCATGAGCGCAACAAACGCACACCGCCTGGGAGCCAACGAAGCTCCTCCCGCAATCATATCCTCGTTTTTGGGCACACAACTGAGCAAGGTGCTCGACCACATGGAAGTCAGCACAACCGATGAACTGATTGCCCTTGGAGGAAAGCATGGCATGAAACTTGACATTCCGCAGATACCGGAACTGTTGATAGACAACACCGACCGCAACCGCACTTCACCCTTCGCATTCACAGGAAACCGCTTTGAATTCCGTGCCGTAGGTTCAGAAGCGAACTGCGCAAGCGCCATGATTGCACTGAACACAGCCGTGGCCGAACAGCTCACCGAGTTCAAGCAGAAAGTAGATGCCCTCATCGAACAGGGGGAACCGAAAGTTTCGGCTTTGATTCAGGTGATCCGCGAATACATCAAACTCAGCAAGCCTATCCGCTTCGACGGCAACGGATATAGCGAAGAATGGAAAGAAGAGGCTGCGCGCCGGGGACTTGACTGCGAAACGAGCTGTCCGATCATCTTCGACCAATACCTGAAACCGGAAAGTATCCGCATGTTTGAATCGGAGGGAGTCATGACCAAAAAAGAACTGGAAGCACGGAACGAAGTTAAATGGGAAACTTACACCAAGAAAATCCAGATCGAGGCAAGAGTATTGGGCGATCTTGTCATGAACCACATCGTACCGGTCGCAACCGAATACCAGAGCAAGCTGATAGACAACGTGTATAAAATGAAAGACCTGTTCCCGGCCGAAGAAGCATCCCGGCTCTCATCTGAGAACCTTGCCATTATACGCAAAATCTCAGAACACGCCACCTATATCAAGGAACATGTCGACTCGATGGTGGAAGCGCGCAAAGTCGCCAACAAGATTACAGACGAACGCGAAAAAGCCATAGCCTATCATGACAACATCGCTCCGATGCTCGAACAAATCCGCTACCACATCGACAAGCTTGAACTGATAGTAGACGACCAGATGTGGACGCTGCCTAAATACAGGGAACTGCTGTTTATCAGATAATTCATTTTTACATTATCCCTTATTTCTTATTGGTTGTTTGATAAAAACAGAGGGTGGTTTTCCGTGAGGAAAGCCGCCCTCGCCTGTATAATACACTCCGGCATCACCTCATCACAAACGTGTTCAGGGAATGGGGAGCTAACGTAACGTTCAGAAACTTCTTCCCTAAGCGGAATGTCGCGCAGCCTGGCTTGCCTCCAAAGTTTCCCGCCACAACAACATATTTCTTTTCCGGTGTCAGATAAGCGACCGCCAGCACGCCGTCCTTGTTCTTCGGACTGTATCCCACCATTTCGCTTCCGGGAACCACATAATGCGAAAAATGTTTCACTGCATAGTATTCGGCCGTATACCGGAACTTGCGTGTTTCGGGATCCACTTCAATCAGCGCGTTCTGATTCCATCCCCACGGGCTTGTACCCCGCTTGGGAAGCAGGAAATTCCAGTTGAACCACTCGTCGCAACCGTTCCCCACATTGTCGCAAATCAGGAAAAACGTATGCTCTCCCGCCTTCCAGTCCATCGATCCGTTTCCGCACTCGCTTTCCGAACAGATGTAATGATATTCCGGATATTGCTTGCGGATAGCCGGCAGGATTTCACGTCCCTCCCATTGAAAAGCCAGTCCGCTGATGCACCCGCGCAGTTTCTCGTCACTCAGGATTCGCTCCACATGATCCTGGCGGTTGGTATTGAAGGTTCCCAAATAAAGCTTCACATCCGGATGATGCTTCTTCAATGCCGGAGCAAGATAATCGCGATTGAAGCGAACCGTCCCTTCCGCCGTCCATGCACAGCCCGGATAAGGCGTATAGCTGTATGCCTCATTCTGATAAATCACCATGTCAATGTTTATTCCTTCACTCTTGTAAGCCTCGATGAACTTGCAGAAAAAATTGGCGTACGACTGAAGGTAACGGGGATCCTGAATGAAATAATCCTGCGTGGCAAGCCTGCGGGGAAACTGCCCTTTCCGCTCGCCCAGAAACTTCATTTCATCCTCGTCCACTTCATCTGAAGAACCATAAAGAAGATAGTCCAAACGGCTGTCCATCTTGTTGAAACGGCTGCTCAAAACCGGATAATCCCCGTTTATCTTCATCCAACTCGGAGGGCTCCAGGGGGAAGTCCAGAAGGTCAGTTTTGGATTAAACTTTTGCGCTGCCCGTATCAAGGGAATAATTCCCTGCCTGTCGCGCCCGATATTGAAATACCGCAGTTCAAAATCGCCTGGCACCTCATCACAGCTATACCACGAACGCGCATAGTCGTTCGCATTCATGGAAATGCGCCCGCGCGTAAACTTCAGTTCTCCTTCGGGAGAAAAAAGGTTATACATGATTTCGTCCTGCTCGTCACGGGCCAGCATCAGCAGCGCATCCCAGTCAAGTTCATTGAATGTTGTTCCCCAGGCTCTGAACGGAACCCCTCTTTCTGTTCCGTCCACCTCCAGCAAAGGCTCCGAAAGAGCGTCAGTCTGGAGTTTCACCCTGTTTTCTTTCCAGCAGTTTCCTTCCGTACTGCTCACCCATACATACGACTGGGCCTGAAGCCCAGCAACGAAGCCCAAAGCACATAAAGCAATTGACGCTTTCTTCTTAAAACACGATTTCATCGATAGATATGTTAAAGTTAAAAATATCATTCCGCAAAGGACAATACTCAACGGATACTTTGTCCGCCTATCCCGACAAATTCTACAGTCCAAGGGCTGGAACATAGAATCTGCAGGCACAGATACAGATACCTTCCGCGCTCCCCGCACGTCATTTGTTCTTTTCCTCCTGATATTGGGTGGGCAGCATTCCGAACTGTTCCTTGAAACACTTGCTGAAATAGCTCGATGAGCTGAATCCGACGCGGTCTGCCACCTCCGATATGGTAAGCTGGCTGCTTTCGAGCAACTGGGCAGCCCTTTTCAGGCGGATGGTACGGATGAATTCCGTCGGGGTCTGTCCGGTTATCGACTGAAGCTTCCGGTAAAGATTCATGCGGCTCATTCCCATATCGCTGCTCAATGCCTCCACATTATATGAAGTGTTGTCCATATTGTTTTCGATGCATCCCAATGCCCGCTTGATTATCTGCTCATCGAGGGATGTGATCGTAATGCTCGCAGGGTTTACCTCCACGCTCCTCTGAAAATCCTTCTTCCGCATTTCCTGCTTTTCAATCAGTTTCCGGATGCGCACCCGCAACATATCCATATTGAAAGGCTTTGCCATATATGAATCCGCCCCGACCGAATAACCGTTGATCTTCAAGTCGTCCGAAGTGCGCGCCGTCAACAGAATAATCGGAATATGCGACGTTTCCATATTGGTCTTGATGCGCCTGCAAAGCTCTATACCGTCTACGTTAGGCATCATGACATCACTGATAATCAAGTCGGGATTCTGTTCGGCCGCCAGCTTTTCCGCCGCCTCTCCGTCGGGAGCGTCAAACACCTGATACTCTTCGGAAAGCTGCTCTTTCAGGAAGTTTCTGAAATCATTATTGTCGTCTGCCACAAGCAATTTCTTTTTTCCAGCCTCCTGAACGGAACGCTCTCCGCCGCTTTTCTTCGCATCGGCCGACACATCCTGCATGCCAGTTTCTTCCGCTACCGCCAGATCCGTCGGAATAAATACGGTGAAGCAGCTACCTTTTCCCGGTTCGCTCGAAACGTGTACACTTCCCTGGTGCATGTCAACATATTCTTTCACCAAATGCAGTCCGATACCGCTTCCCACCTTGTTCTGCTCATTATGCTGCACCTGATAAAAACGTTCAAAAATATGCTTCACCTGATCTGAAGCAATGCCGATCCCTGTATCAGAAACAGAAATGCAGGCATACTTTCGTCCGCCATATTCATTTTCTGTGAGCGACAAAGTCACACGTCCGCTTTCCGGCGTAAACTTGAATGCATTTGAAAGCAGGTTGTTCACTATCTTATGCAGTTTGTCATGATCAAAATTCATGTACCAGTGCGCAGGAGCGACATTCAGATCAAAGTCTATGCCCTTATCAACGGCAAACGGCCTGAATCCCTCATAAACCGTGCGCAGAAATTCTTCCAGATCACCGGGCAAGAGATTCAGCCTTTCACGTTTCATCTCCACTTTCCTGAAATCAAGCAGCTGATTGATCAGTCTGTAAAGTTCCTGCGTATTCTTATAAACCACCCGGAGCTGGTCCTTCAAACGTTCATCAGTCACCTTCTTCAGAATCACTTCAAGCGGAGTAAGGATCAGTGTAAGCGGCGTGCGCAGTTCATGGCTGACATTAATAAAAAAACGGAACTTCATCTGATTCAGTTCTTCCCGCTGACGCTCTGCCTCCACCTCCTGCATCCGCTTCAGCTTCCTCAGACTCCGAATATGCAGATAGCGCACAATAAAATAGCCCAATGCGAGCAGACATACGAGATAAAACACCCCGGCCCATACTGTAGCCCAGAAAGGAGGGCGGATAACAACCACAAACGAAGAACGGTCACTCCAATGATGGTCGTTGCCTGCCGACATCACATGAAACACATACTTTCCCGGAGGCAAATGATTGTACGCCACACTCGCCTGCCCTTTTTCAGGAAGCAGTTCAATCCACTCCTTATCCACGCCCTCCATCTTGTAACGGAAATAAGTCTGCGACGGATTTACAAAATTCAAGCTGGAAAACTCGAACGTGATGAAATTCTCATCATGCCTCAGTTCCGCATACCGCACCCTGTCTACAGTCTTTTCAAACAACACGCGCCCGTTATACTGCTCTCCGCATACGACCGGCTCGTTAAACAGACGAAATCCCGTAAACATGGGAGGCACAGAGCTTGGAGCCAGAACCACATTTTCCGGCGAAAACAGATAAAACCCGTCCATGCGTCCAAAACAAAGCTGCCCGTCGGCTGTCTTCAATGAGCAGAATTCAAACAAGTCGTTCCAGCTATGGCTCCGGTTGCGGTCAAGACAAACGACGCAATACGTATATCCTTGTCCCTCATTCTCCACGGTTATTTTATAAAGCCCGTTTATCGTAGACACCCAGACATCACCGTTGTTATCTTCCTGGATACTCTGCACCGTAAGATTCGTGAAGCCAGCCTCCTCACCCAGATAATCCACGTGAAAATCATCCGACACGATCTTTATCCCATATTGGGTCCCCATCCAGAGCAATCCCCGGCTGTCAAGAAAAATACAGTTGAACTTATTGCTTCCCAACGTCTGTAAAGGCGAACCGGGAGCATCCCTCTCGGGAGCAAATACCGAATCCTTTTCCGTATCATAAATGTAGAAGCCATTGTCGGCACCAACCACAATACGTTCCTTGCTGTCAATAGCCAAAGAATTGGCCACCCTGTACTTGGATATTTTAGGAAACTTCACCGCAAGAGGAACAATGCTGTCTGACTCGGGAACAAACATACCGACAGTTCCCAGCCGGCTCACCCATAACCGCCCGCGAAAGTCAGCCACCATTGCCCTTATATTGCTTTTTCCAAGATAATGCTTCACCCTGCCGTTCTCGATGCAATAGAGTCCGTTGCGGAATGTTCCCAGCCAGATACGATCTCTGTTGTCCTTATATGCCACACGAAACAGTTGGCCCGACAGTTCCGGATAAGGCATGTCAATCGTACGGTCGGAACACGAATACCGGTAAAGCCCTCTCGACGTACCCATCAGGATAGCTCCCTCACGCTCCTCCACCATGCAATGAATGCTTTCGTCGGCAAAGTTTCCCGAAAGGTTCCGGTTATTATACAAGGTAAAATTATCCATGCTGGGATGGTGAAAGGCCAGTCCCTGGTTGAACATGCCTATCCACACCGTGCCGCTGTAATTGTCACAATAAATGCTGTGCACGCCTCCGCGCACATTCAATTCACGCAAATCCGCATTGAAAGAATTCACCCGGCAAATCATAAGCGTATGCCGGTCAACGATATAGATTCCCTGTCCTGACGTACCTATCCACGCACTTCCCGAACGGTCCACATCCAGAGCCGCGATTTCTTCAAAATGCTCAGCAGACAAAGGCAATTCCGTCCATGTATTGACGGCATTCGAATAAAAGCCTCCGCCGTAATTCCATACCAGCCAGAAATCGCCGTTGTCAAGCATACAGACAAGCACTTGAGCACCTTTTGCCAGACGCCCCTGCAAAAAATTTTCCTGACGCACAAACTTCCCCGTCCGATGGTCATAACAGCGCATCACGCCACTTTCATGAACCATCCAACTGTATGCGCCTTTTGATGCCACGGTCAGCAAAGGACCGTTCTTTTTCAGAAAATCAGAAACGTCGCAAACAACCCGCACACGTTCATCTGCCGAATCCAGCAAATAGATGCGACCGGCTGCATCTGTCACCCAAACCAGCTTCTCGGAATCAACAAACAGGTTTGAAACATCGTCCAGCCCCCAACGTCTGAAAATGGTGTCGGCCCTCATGAAACATTCCGTATCCAGATTGAAAATCCGGAGTCCTCCTCTTTCCTTCAACCACAGCCGTTTCTTTGCATCAATATACTGCACAGGAATGGAGGCCCGCTGAGCAACCGGATACGGCTCTGACTTCCAAAGCGGGAAGGATACAAAATTTTTCCCGTCATAAAGACTCAAGAGTTCGGTCGTTCGGACTCCCAGACGTCCGTCGGGCAATCCGAACACGTTTTTCACATAATTGTCCGGAAGCCCTTCAGAAATACCGATATGACGGAACTTGACAGGGACTGTATGTTCCGCAGAAACAGCTACAGCCGCAAGGATACAATAACACAATAAAAAAAATCTTTTCATCGTCGCTTTTCATGAAGGTTGCCATCAAACACAAAAATACGAAAACTTTTTCAAACGGTCTTCAAGACAGACACCACCGGACAGGCAGAAAATACAGATCCATCATTTCTCAAACGTAACGCCCTCAACATGCGGACCGACATAAATGCGTGCCATATCTCCCGTATGATACCATGCCGGCTTGCCCTGCATATCATCGGATATCACCACACCGTTTACCCTCAGGTTCTTGAACCGGATATTCCTGATTCTCCTTTCTTCGTTATACCCTTCTATGACAGAAATCTCAGCGCGGTCGCCTGTATAGTCGATGTCCTTAAACAACACGTTTTCAATGCCCCTTCCCGGAGCCGTACAATACTTCTCATTATAAAATATCCTGAGATTCAGCAACTGTCCCTGACGGAAATTCTCGATGCGGATATTTTCAAAACGGACATTGCGGACCAGGTTGTTGTCGCCTGCATTAATCGCCATACATCCCTGATAGTTCAACTGCATCTCTTTATGGTCAAGGATATCTATATCCACATAGTTCAGATTCTCAAGCACCTCCGGCTTCTCTGTATTGCCATGAATCCCAATAAAGATGGGATGCGCCACATCAGCCCAAAGCACCGAATGCTGCATGGTTATGTCGTGGCTCGCTCCGTTAAAGCCTTTCCGGGTACCGTAGACTGTGGTACAATCATCCGAATTGCGACAGAACACACCGTCGAACAAGACATGGCGGCTGGCAAATATATTCATGCCGTCGCCCCATCCATAATAACTGACAGACTTGACATTGCGGATCGTCACATTTTCAGACCCTCCCGTAATGCACTGAGTTGCAAACAATCCCTCTACATATACATTCTTCGAATTGGATATCTGTATGCCTGCCTTGACCGTATGATCAACGATTCCGCGCCCCATCAGACGGACATTTTCAGCATGATCGATAACGAGCTGACCCATCATGACAGCTCCTCCTGCCACATAAACAGTCTTCCCCGAAGGTATGCGGAATGATCCGGTGTCAAATGTATGGACTCCCGGACCGAACCAAATCACATCATCCGAATTTCTGTCGGGCACCTCGGTTTCAATCGGATTGGCAAACAAATGCAAGTTGTCAAACAGATCTCCGTTGACTTCTACTGAAAAGTTTCCCGGCTTGTCGAGTGTAAAGGTCAAGGTATTCCCGTCAATTTCAGGAACCACTCCCCTTGACAAAGGCCTTACACGCGCTTCATGAATCTCTCCTTTATTGTAAGTCACACACACCTCCACCTTACCGTCGAAGCCAAATGTGGCCATGGACGATGGTAAAGGCTGGTGCCTGATGCCTTCCACACAATCTACTTTTATCAGATAAGAAGGAACGTTCAGCCACTTCGTCCCTTCCTGACGAACTTTCACTGTAAAATTATCATTCATGGCAACTCCTTCCGGAGCCTTCCAAACATGAAGCCTGCCTGTTTCAGCTTTTCCCCAAACCACGCCTGCACATACAAGCATGGCCATAACATACAGAATTTTCCGAATCATAACTCAATAGCATAATTTACGTTTAATGTTTTTCTTACCCTTTCTGCCGGAACTGCACGACAGTTTCACGGCTTTTTTATTGAGAATACGAACGGAGAAAAAAAATTACCTGAAAAAAATGAGTCTTTTCGCTATTTTTTGCAACAAAAAATTCAAAAAGGAGCTGGACACAAGCACACACAGGCTAAAGACTTCTTGATTTTCTTTATGCACATGCGTTCTTGTGTCCAGCTTATATTTTATGACCCAATCGCCCACGACCGGTCACACTCTGTTTGACATAGCGTTTATCAATAAAGATGCTCTTCTTCCTTCAGCTCCTCCATACTGATCGGCTTGCGGTCAATCGCACGCCATGCGTATATGATATAGGCCAAAACAAAAGGCACCAGAATAGAAACATAAGCCATTGTCTTCAGCGTGAACAGACTGGAACAGCTGTTGGAAATAGTCAGCGAACTCTGCAAATCAGCCGCCGAAGGATAGTAAGCAGTATTATTGTATCCTACAGTCAGAAGCAAAGCCAGTACGGTCAGTACAGTTCCGATTCCAGCGAACCAGATTCCTGCGGTATAAGTCTTGCAGAAAATGCTCTTTATCAAGCCAAACAGCACTCCAAGCACACCAACCAGAAACAATACAAGCAAATATGGCATGGCCAGCAGGTTATTAAGATACTTATAAGGCTCCATAACAATCTGTCCTGTTTCTGCATCTACGGCAAATCCGTCTTTCACCAGCACATACACCACAAAGGCCAAGAAGAAAATCAGAAAAGGAACAGCATCTGTAATCAACTGGCGGCGGCAGCGGGAAACCAGTTCATCGTGACGGATGTTATTGATGAAATAAAGATTGCCCAGCAAGCGTGCCAGGAAAAATACGGCAAGTCCCAGCACCAGATTCCAAGGGTTGGCAAATGCGTCGAGCCCATGCCATCCGTTGGCCCAATGGCTGATAACCGGCATCATCTCGTCAGTCAGGTTTGCCTTGCTTACCACAAAGTTTGAACCTGTAAAGAACGTAGCCACAGCTGCTCCGAGAAGCAACGGCCCTACCACTCCGTTCAATATCAGAAAATACTGGTAAGTACGCTTGCCCAGCCAATTGCCCAGCTTTGACTGAAACTCATAAGAAACAGCCTGAAGCACGAAACTGAACAGAATAATCATCCAAAGCCAGTAGGCACCGCCAAAGCTTGTACTGTAGAACAAAGGGAACGAAGCGAAAAACGCACCGCCGAAAGTCACAAGTGTTGTGAACGTAAATTCCCATTTGCGCCCGGTAGAATTTACCAGCATCGTCCGCTCCTCTTCGGTACGGCCCAAACAGAACAACAAGGAATTGCCGCCCTGCACAAACAACAAGAAAACCAGCAAAGCTCCCAACAATGATACCAGGAACCACCAATAATGCTGCAAGAATATATAAGTTGAATCCATAATTTATTTGAATTGAAAAGTGATTAAATCATTTGCCACGCTTTCTCTGCTCAACCATTGCGTTTCTCCATCGGGACCACATCAGCTTCGGGACCCTTTCTGATGGCTTTCACCATGATTCCGATTTCAGCAACCAAAAGCACTGTAAACATCACGAGGAATATAAAGAATGTGGTCTGAACCGCTCCTGTTTCAAGCTTTGACACGGCAGCACCCACAGGAAGCATGTCTTGAATCGTCCACGGCTGACGTCCCACTTCGGCAACGATCCATCCGGCATGACTGGCGATATAAGCCAGCGGAATTGTCCACAAAGCTACCCAGTGCAACCAGTTGATTTGAGCCAGCTTATGCTTCCATGCAAAGAACAGTACCAACATGAAGAACAAGATAAAATACATACCCAGTCCAACCATTACCCGGAATGCCCAGAACATTACCCCCACATGGGGAACAAGTTCCGAAGGCTCATTAATGTATCCGTAACCGAAATAAGGCATATTCTTTTCCAGGTTGCTGCGGGCTATCTGCATGGCACTCGCATCATTTTCCTCCTTTGCCTTCCGGAAATCAGCCAGTGCAGCTATTGCCTTTTTCCCATTTTCCATTTTCTGCTCAGCTGAAAGCGCAAGAGAGCCGTCAGCCTGCTTGAATCCGCCATTCAAGAGATCATTGATCCCGGGAACATATCCCGAAAACTCACGGGTAGCCAGAAACGAAAGCATCTCAGGAATCTTGACAGGACCCACCACCGTAAGTGGTTCGTGCGTGCCACCGTCATACAGCGCTTCCATGGCAGCAAGCTTCATGGGCTGCACCTGAGCAACCTGATAAGCTGACTGGTCGCCTGTTCCGGCCGTAACCAATGCGGCAAACAGACCGACCCCCGCAGCAACCTTCATGCTGGCCATAGCGAACTGTTTTTCGCGCTTGCGGATCAGGTACCAGGCACTTACGCCTACAACGAAAGCCGCTCCTATGATCCAACTGCTCAACACCGTATGGAAGAACTTCATTACAGCTACCGGAGAAAATGCAACGGCCATGAAATCAACCATTTCGTTGCGCATCGTTTCAGGATTAAACTCCATCCCTACCGGATACTGCATCCATGAATTGGCAACCAGAATCCACCAGGCCGATATCGTTGCTCCCAAGCCTGTAAGCCAAGTAGACGCCAGATGAAAACGTTTCCCGACCTTATTCCACCCGAAGAACATGACAGCAACAAAAGTGGCTTCCATAAAAAAGGCAAGAATACCTTCAATGGCCAGCGGAGCGCCAAAGATGTCACCCACAAACCATGAATAATTGCTCCAGTTCGTTCCGAACTGGAATTCGAGAATCAGACCGGTGGCCACACCGATGGCAAAATTGATACCAAACAGTTTCATCCAAAATTTCGCAGTCCGTTTCCAGAACTCATTGCCTGTAGCTACATAAAGCGTTTCCATAAGGCCCATAACTACGGCAAGACCCAATGTAAGCGGCACAAACAGCCAATGGTAGATAGCGGTCAGAGCAAACTGAGCTCTCGACCAGTCGATCATTGAAGTGTCGATACTTTCTAACATAATTTTTCTATTTATCGGTTATTAAACAATTATTTGATTCCACGTTCAATCAGCTCGGAGCCTACATAATGCTGCTTTTCTGTTTCTGACTTGCCTTTCAGATAAGGAGTGAAAAAGAAGATCCGCAGTATGACAAACATGACAAAAAGTTTTACCAGGATAATAATCCACAGCGTACGGCCCCAGGTCATGCTCTTAAAACCGTCGCGATAGAATTCGAAAACAGAAACGATACACCTTTTAATCATAATCTAGTTTTATAATGATTACAAAGTAAATGCTTTATCGGCAAAAAACAAGATTTTATCTAGAGAATCTGCACATGAATCTATCTCTTTTGCAATTTTTCGTTCAGAAAAGTAGTTTTGCAACAGATAAAAACAAGAATACGGATGCCGGCGCAACCTTTACAGCCACATCCCGAAAGGGAAAAGGAGAATACAGAAATACGCCTGCAACCCAAAAAAAAAGAAACCAAGACATATTGATCCATGAATAGAAAAAACGTATTTTTCATCGCCTTGCTTATGGCATCGGCTTCCCTTCCGGCACAGAACGGAAAGAAATGGACACTAAACGACTGCATAAACTATGCGTTGGACAAAAATATCCAGTTGCAGCAAAACAAGATTTCTCTGCTGGAGTCTGAAGAAGATGTAAAAGATGCGAAAGCCGCACTCTTTCCTTCTCTTTCATTCAGCACCGGCCACAACATCGTGAACCGCCCGTACCGCTCAAACAGCGCAACCGTCAACGGCACTGAAATTATCAGCAGCGACAGCAAGACCACCTACAACGGCAGCTACAGCTTGAGCGCCCAATGGACACTATGGAACGGAAACAGACGGCTGAACAGTCTGAAGCAGCAAAAAAAGAACCGGGAAATAGCCCAACTGACCGTAGAGGAAACAGAGAATATGCTGAAGGAACAAATTACGCAGCTCTTCATCCAAATACTTTATGCCGATGAGTCGATAGCCATCAATAAGGGAACGCTTGAGGTCAGCAAGGCAACATACGAACGAGGCAAAGAGCTGTTCAACGAAGGAAGCATCTCAAAAGCGGATCTGGCGCAGCTGGAGTCGCAGGTCAGCAGCGACCAGTACCAACTGGTAACATCCGAAAGCACCCTCCGCAACTACAAACTCCAGCTGAAACAGCTGCTCGAACTTGACGGAACGGCTGAAATGGAATTGGAACTGCCCGAACTGAGCAACGAACACGTAATGGAAATGCTGCCCTCACAAATCGATGTCTACCAGACAGCATTGGCAACAAGGCCGGAAATCCAAAGCGGCAAACTTAACATAGACAACGCAAAACTAAATATATCATATGCCAAAGGCGGTTACATGCCCACAATCAGCCTTTCGGCCTCAACATCAAGTACAACCAACAATTCCAGCCAGAACAACTGGGCACAGCAGATGAAATACGGCTGGAACAACATGATCGGGATCAGCCTTAGCATCCCGCTTTACGACCAACGCCAGAACAAAAGTGCTGTACGCAAGGCCAAACTTCAATACAGCACCTTGCAGCTCGACCTGATGAACCAGGAAAAAGAACTGTATTCAACCATCGAAGGATTCTACCTGGACGCACTGAATGCCCAGCAGCAATACGCTGCGGCAGAAACTAAAGTGAAAAGCAGCCAGACAAGCTTTGACATGGTGAGCGAACAGTTCAATCTGGGAATGAAGAACACGGTTGAGCTTCTGACAGAAAAAAACAACCTGCTCAGCGCAAAGCAAGAACTCTTGCAGGCCAAATACATGGCCATACTGAACCGGACACTGCTTAACTTTTATGCAGACCAAGAAATCAAACTGTAAAAATATAGAAGAACAACAGATATGAACAGAAAAACGATTATCATTACTGCAGCCGTCACCGTTGTCGTGATTGCAGGAGGCATCTGGATTTTCGGCACCTCGAAAGCCCAGAACAAAGTGGAATTTGTTACAGAACCGGCAAAAACTGCTACGGTGAGCAATTCTATCACTGCTACAGGTACGATTGAGCCGGTAACAGAAGTACAGGTAGGTACTCAGGTATCAGGCATTATCGACAAAATATATGTAGACTACAATTCGGTTGTAAAAAAAGGAGAAGTGATTGCAGAAATGGACAAGGTAACGCTGCTCAGCGACCTGCAATCAGCGCAAGCTACATACGACGGTGCAAAAGCCGAATACGACTACCAGAAGAAACTTTACGAGCGCAACCGGAAACTTCATGAAAAGCAGCTTATCAGCGATACCGACTACGAAGAGAACCTCTATAATTACCGTCGGGCTGAAAGTACCTATGAACAGAGCAAAGCCGAGCTGTCAAAGGCTGAAAGGAACCTTTCATACGCAACCATCACCTCACCGATTGACGGAATCGTGACGAGCAAGGACGTGGAGGAAGGACAGACAGTGGCCTCAGGGTTTGAAACCCCGACCTTGTTCAACATTGCTGCCGACCTTACAAAAATGCAAGTTGTGGCCGATGTGGACGAAGCCGATATAGCAGGAGTGAAAGACAGCGCAAAAGTGACGTTTACAGTGGACGCATATCCGGACGATATCTTTACAGGAAAGGTTTACCAGATCCGTCTGGGAAGCACCAACAGCAGTTCAAGCAGCAGTTCCACTTCAACGACAAGCGAATCGGTTGTCACTTATGAAGTGGTCATAACAGCAGACAATCCGGACCTCAAACTGAAACCGCGGCTTACCGCCAATGTGACCATCTACACGAATGTCCGCGAAAATGTTCTCACCGTGCCAAGCAAAGCCCTGCGGTTTACGCCGGAAAAATCACTCATAGGCAAACAAACGGTAACCGACTGCGACTCGCCGCACAAAGTATGGACCATGGATGCAACAGGATTTACCGCACATCCGGTTGAAACAGGAATAAACGACGGAACAAATACAGAAATCATCTCAGGACTTGAAGAAGGAACACAAGTGGTCACTGAGACCGCATTGAAAGGAAGCCTTCCGTCAGCAGAAGTTTCGCAGAGAGAAAGCGAACGGAGTCCGTTCATGCCGGGTCCTCCTGACAGAAACAAGAAAAACAAGAACAAGACGGAGGAATAAAACCATGGGCAAAACAGTCATCGAACTACAGAATATCAAACGCAACTTCCAGGTAGGTGACGAAACGGTGCACGCACTGAGAGGCATCTCCTTTAAAATAGAAGAAGGCGAATTTGTCACCATCATGGGAACATCCGGATCGGGCAAATCAACTCTGCTGAACACGCTGGGCTGCCTCGATACACCTACAAGCGGCGAGTATTTTCTTGACGGAGTCAGTGTTAGGACCATGACAAAGCCTCAGAGAGCCATTCTTCGCAACAGGAAAATCGGGTTTGTATTCCAAAACTATAACCTGCTGCCGAAAACTACAGCCATCGAAAATGTAGAACTTCCGCTGATGTATAACCCGTCAGTAAGTGCAGCCGAACGCAGAAGACGCGCTATAGACGCACTGATTGCCGTTGGTTTGGGTGACCGCCTGGAGCATAAATCCAACCAGATGTCGGGAGGCCAGATGCAACGGGTGGCGATAGCCAGGGCACTGGTGAACAACCCTGCCGTAATCCTTGCCGACGAAGCGACTGGAAACCTTGACACACGCACCTCTTTCGAGATTCTGGTTTTGTTCCAGGAGCTGCACAACGAGGGAAGAACAATCATTTTTGTCACCCACAATCCTGACATAGCCCAATACAGCAGCCGGAACATCCGCCTGCGCGACGGACATGTAATAGAAGACAAAAAGAACGACAAGATATTATCGGCAGCCGAAGCACTTGCTGCACTTCCGAAAAATACCGACGATTAAACAGAAAAGAAATGAACGGAACGAACCTTTTAAAAATAGCCTTGCGGGCATTGGCGAACAATAAGCTGAGAGCATTCCTGACCATGCTGGGCATCATCATCGGTGTGGCTTCGGTCATTGCGATGCTGGCCATCGGACAAGGCTCAAAACGGAGCATCCAAAAGCAGATTTCTGAAATGGGATCGAACATGATCATGATTCACCCGGGAGCTGAAATGCGTGGAGGCGTGCGGCAAGATCCGGACGAAATGCAGACGCTAAAACTAGAAAACTACGAAACCTTGCGCGACGAATGCATGTACCTCTCGGCTATCAGTCCCAATGTTTCGGCTTCAGGACAGCTCATCTCGGGAGCAAACAACTATCCGTCATCTGTAAGCGGCGTAAGCATCGGTTATCTGACCATCCGCCAGCTGGTGGTAGAGCAAGGAGAAATGTTCAGCGAAGAAGATATCCGGACAGCGGCAAAAGTGTGTGTGATCGGAAAGACAATCGCCGACAACCTTTTCCCTAACGGACAAGACCCGGTGGGGAAGGTTATCAGATGCAACCAGGTGCCTTTGCGCGTGGTGGGCGTACTGAAGTCCAAAGGATACAATTCGATGGGAATGGACCAGGACGACGTGGTTCTGGCACCCTACACAACCGTCATGAAGCGTCTGCTTGCACAGACATACCTGGGAGGCATTTTCGCTTCGGCGCTTACCGAAGACATGACAGACCAGGCCGTGGATGAAATCACGACGATACTAAGACGCGAACACAAACTGAAAGATACGGATGACGACGATTTTACCATACGCACCCAGCAGGAACTCAGCTCGATGCTGAACACCACCACCGACCTGATGACAACGCTTCTGGCCTGCATCGCGGGAATCTCGCTTGTGGTAGGAGGAATCGGGATCATGAACATCATGTATGTGAGCGTAACCGAGCGCACGCGTGAAATCGGCCTGAGAATGTCTGTGGGGGCCCGCGGAATTGACATCCTTTCGCAATTCCTCATCGAGTCAATTCTCATAAGCATAACGGGAGGACTGATCGGGGTGATTCTGGGATGCGGCGCAAGCATCATCATCAAAACGGTTGCCCACTGGCCCGTGTATATACAACCCTGGAGCGTACTGCTTTCATTTGCGGTATGCACTTTCACCGGAGTATTCTTCGGGTGGTATCCGGCAAAAAAAGCCGCAGACCTTGACCCGATAGAGGCACTTCGGTACGAATAACGGAACTACTTTGTTCTTCATAACTTTGGTTTCCTTGTCCGGCGCGAAAAAAAAGCGGGTATCAGTGTACTCTCCAGCACCGATGCCCCTCGCTGCCGGACTTTTTTTTCAGAAAATAATTCGTATATTTGTTATCCAAATCAATTGCTGCCATGAATATCAAAGACACCCGCCACCGACCGCTGGAGCTGGTAATACATATCATATGTTGGGGACTTTTCTTCGGATTCCCGCTTTTCTTCACCCAACATGACAACGGAACAATCGACTGGAAGGCATTCCTTCGCCACACCGATGTTCCGGCATCAATGTTCGTCATTTTTTACATCAACTACCTGCTGCTGATTCCCCGCGTATTATTCAAGGGACAGACCGGAAAGTTTCTGCTGCTGAACATGGCGGCAATAGGCATCGTCACCATCTGCCTGCGCTATTGGCATAACATCAGCCTGCCGCCCCCCGAACCGCGTCCGCACATGTTCATGCCGCCTCAATACATATTCTTCCTGCGCGACATTGTCAGCTTTATATTCGTCTGCGGACTGAGCGTAGCCATCCGGATGAGCCTGCGATGGAGCGAAACCGAACTGGAACGGCAAAAGGCCGTGAAAAGCCGCACAGAGGCCGAACTGAAGAACCTGCGCAACCAGCTGAACCCGCATTTTCTGCTCAACACGCTGAACAATATCTATGCCCTTACGGCTTTCGACACCGAAAAGGCGCAGCAGGCCATACAGGAACTGAGCAAACTGCTCCGCTATGTGCTGTATGAAGACCAGCAGACTTTTGTGCCTCTTGAAAAGGAAGTCGACTTTATCATCAACTACATCGAACTGATGCGCATCCGGATCTCTGCGCAGACAAAGATTGAAACGCATTTCGACATCAAGCCGAACAGCCAAAGCCCTATAGCTCCCCTGCTCTTCATTTCTCTCATAGAAAACGCTTTCAAGCACGGAATATCGCCAACGGAGCAAAGCTTCATTGACATACGAATTACCGAAAAGGAAAATACCATCAGCTGCGTCATACGGAACAGCAACTTCCCGAAAAGCTCCGCCGACAAAAGCGGTTCTGGAATCGGACTGGAACAGGTGCAGAAAAGACTGAAACTGCTCTATCCCAACCATTACGCATGGAAAAAACAGATTTCTGACGACGGAAAAGTATATACGTCTTCGCTTACCATCAATATACTTCATCCTTAAAAACTTGAAAACATGACACTTACATGTGCAATTATCGACGACGAGCCCCTGGCGCTAGGCCTGCTGGAAAGCTATGTAAAGAAAACGCCCTCACTCGAACTGTGCGGACTGTATTCAAGCGCCATCGAAGCGATGAAAAGCCTGCCGGACAAACCTGCGGACCTTTTGTTTCTGGACATACAGATGCCTGAACTGAACGGCCTTGAATTTTCGAGAATGGTTCCTGAAAGCACCCGCATCATCCTTACCACCGCTTTCGGACAATATGCCCTCGACGGGTATAAGGTCAATGCGCTTGACTATCTGCTCAAGCCTATCAGCTACGCCGACTTTACTGGAGCCGTGAACAAGGCAATCCAGTGGTTCGAGCTCAAACAAAAGGCAGAAACAGGACCGGCCGGAACCGCACCGGGGAAAGAGATGAAATACATTTACGTGAAAAGCGACTATAAGCTGGTGCAGATTGAACTGGAAAAGATTCTCTACATCGAAGGACTTAAAGACTACATCAAAATACATCTGGAAGACATGGCGCGGCCCATACTTTCACTCACCAGCCTGAAGGCGATGGAGGAAAAACTTCCGGCCGACCGGTTCATCCGGGTCCACCGGTCGTTCATCGTACAGAAGCCGAAAATCAAGATCATCGAAAAGGGACGCATCATTTTCGGAAAAGACTACATCCCCATCTCTGACAGCTACAAGCAAGAGCTCCAAAATTATGTTAACGAACATATTATTTGATTCACAATTTGTATATTCGACAAAAAAAACGATTATCCGTCTTTTTTTCACGAAATTGTTTTGGTAAGTAGAAATTAACATTTATATTTGTGACGTACATAATAAAAAGGAAGTTGTGAAACTTCCGATTAGAATAGTTTAGTTAAGTCTAGTTTAGTTTTTGTGTTGTGATACTCCCGGCAATAGAGATTGTCGGGAGTATCTTTTTTATCGCTGATTATCAGCATATTCAAGATACGAACCGAATCTTTTTGAAGTAAGTCAGTAACCTATACCGGACAGAAAAAACGTCACTTTTGACGTTATTTCATTCCACTTTTATTCCAGTCAAACCAATAAAGAACATTATGGCTTACTTTTTCATCACAATAGTCCCGAATCTAAGGTTAAAAAACGGTAATCATACGGTACGCATAGCCGTCACGCACTCCGGACAGACAAGATACATCCCGACAGACGTAACAATCTCTTCCGAAAAGGAGTTCAAAAACGGGAAGGTCGTAAAGCGGCCGGACAAGGACGCACTCAACCTCAGGCTGAGAAGCATACTCAACAGATACGAAGAAAAGGCGGAACACATACAGTACGCCGAAACCCTCACCTGCTCGCAGCTCGTCAGGCTGCTGAAAGCCCCCACGATGGGAGAAAAGCGGCGGACGTTCTCCGACATCGCGGACGAATACCTCTCCACAATAGACAAGGACGACAGGGAAAAGACATACAGGCTCTACAGGCTGGCAGCAAACAGATACACCGACTTCGCCGGAAAGGACACGCTCATGGAGCACGTGAACCCCCTCCGGATAAACGGATACATCATGAACCTGCACAAGTCGGGTCTATCCCCAACCAGCATCAACATCTACGTGACGCTGCTGAAGGTAATCATCAACTACGCGGTCAAGATGAAGTACGTATCCTTTGAAGTCGATCCGTTCGTCACCGCAAAGATACCCTCCGCAAAGAAGCGCGACACGTACATCACCGTGGAGCAACTGAAAAGAATCCGTGATGCGGAGCTCAGCACGCACAGCCTTTCCGTGGTAAGGGACATCTTCATGCTCACATACTATCTTGCAGGAATGAACCTCGTCGACATGCTGGAATACGACTTCCGGAACACGGACGAAATATACTATGTCCGGAAAAAGACCAGACACACGAAGGAAGGGGACAACGCGGTGAACTTCTCCATCCCGGACGAGGCGAAGCCCCTCATCACAAAGTACATGGACAGAAAGACCGGAAAGCTCGTGTTCGGACGATACAGAAACTACACGAGCTGCTACAACGTGCTCGCAAGGAAAATCAGAAGTCTGGCCGAAGTCGGCGGAATAAAGCACCGATTCACCCTGTACTCCGCCCGCAAATCCTTCGTACAGCACGGATTCGACCTGGGAATCCCGCTCTCCACGCTGGAATACTGCATCGGGCAGTCCATGAAGGACAGCCGCCCCATATTCAACTACGTGTCAATCATGAAAAGGCACGCGGACAAGGCCATACGGGAAATTCTTGACAACCTGCTGTAAAAAAAATCGTCCGGCACTTGCACATAACATATTTATTATGTATATTTGCAATGTCAAAAACAAACAGAATATTAACAACTTAAAAAAGAAAAGATGACAGATGAAGAACTTGAAAAGGAAATCAGGAAAGTGAAACAGATGATTGCGGACTACCAGAGGATCAAGAATCTGATAAGACCTTCCAAAGAGGATTACGAAAGACAGATCAACATCCTGCTTGACCGGCTGAACAATCTTCTGAAAATGAAAAAGTGAAACAATGCCCCTCTCATGAGGGGCACTAAAAAATACATATATGGACAATTTCAATAAAAAGCTGAACGAACTGAAACTTGCGATCGGAAAGGAAGATTCTGAAAGCAGGAACAAATTTGACGCCATAATTGCGGAACTTCAGAATACGGAACTGAACGAAACGGAGCGGAAGGAACTGGAGGAACTTCTCAGAAAGGGGCTTGCAGAAATCAGCACGTCAATGGACGCCATTGAAAAGGAAATCCGGATACGTGACCAGATTAAGGATTCGCTTGACATCCTCCCGCTTTCATACATAGCCAAACATTATTTCGGGAAAAGCGCATCATGGCTTTACCAGCGCATCAACGGGAACAAGGTAAGAGGCAAGGTATATACTCTGAACAAAGAAGAAATAGAAATATTCAACAAGGCGCTGAAAGAAATCGGGAACAGAATCGGCTCACTGTCTATTAGTTGCTAATAGGCTGTTGTTTTTGACACTGAATCCCCGCATGGGCCGTGTGGGGATTCTCCTTTTTCTTGCATTTACAGAATATTGTGCTTATATTTGCAGAACCATAATGAGGGGAAACCCGATTTATCGGTTTGACTTTTAGTGGTGAGGGGATTTTCCCCTCACTTTTTTATGCCCCAACCGAACTATCCCGCCCCGTTCCGGTAACAGAGAATGAGGCCGGCAAAGTGACGTTGATTATTAGTGAGGATGAAATGCCGGCAGCCGGCAGGCTTCCGTCTTATCGGGAGCCTGTCTTGCCATATAGCGCAAAAGCCCCGCCGGATTACTCCGGCAAGGGCTTTTGTCTTATAAAGCGAAATTTCTACAGACTCAAAGATACTGATTTTTCTCAAAAGTTCCACAGATTCCAGTTCATAGTAACGGCAAGCACGGGAGAAAGACCGTGTTTTCCGATGCCGTAGCCCGCACTCAGGCCTATTCCCCACCGCTTCGGCTTCTCCCGGCGGACAATATCACGGTAGATATACCTGTCAACATATCGCGTATGACGGTAAGTGCGGATGCTGTCAAGCGAAGGGCGAACGCCGCTTACCCATGCCGTATAGGTCGAATCGTCGGTGTACACCTTCACCTCCTTTGCGTGACGGCATCCGTCTATCTCTATCGTGTCGCCCGGAAGCCATGCGATGTAAGGCATGGGCGAAAGCATCAGCAGCGTGTCGACCTTAGTACGTGTGACCACGATGGGCGGCGACTGAATCGTATCAGTCTTCACTGCCGGTTGCCTGCCCCCCGGACGGACGAACCAGCCCAGAGCGAAGCAGACGACTCCTATAAGTATGTATGGCAATATCTTCATAAGCTGCAATTCTGCGCAGCCGGGAAAAAGAAAAGCGGTGACCCGTGGGATGCACCGCCTTCTGTCCGTTTATGTCATCTTCTATAAGGAAACGACATGAGTTTCATTATCTTTCTTTGGTTTTAACTGTTCTGAAAATTCCCGCAACATTCTTTCTTCCGCTTCTTTTAGAATTGAATTGATTTCATCATCTATAGAAGTTTCCTCGTTTACATCGTATATGTTGCTGGTATGCCTGACTTGCATACCCGATATTCCCTTTTTATTATACCATGTTTCCATAACCTAAAATTTATAGTAGTTATCAAAAAAGTGATGATTCAATTCCGGTTTAAAGTAATGTTTCCTTTTTATCCAAATGACACCATCCGTTTTCGATATAATTGCAACATCTACTGGTCCTCCCACGCTCTCTTCTGAAGAAGTCATCCTCCGTTTCAGATAGGTCAATGATATTAAATTCAAGTTTCGCAAGTAGCCCTATGCCGTCTTTTTCACTCCGCATAAATCTTT